>Ga0082335_1000242_pt1 | contig 145567 bp, 130 predicted proteins | sample Subgrocontami58m_FD_72375 | JGI IMG/M metagenome (GOLD analysis project Ga0082335, IMG submission 72375) | Subsurface groundwater microbial communities from S. Glens Falls, New York, USA - GMW37 contaminated, 5.8 m (SPADES assembly) (version 2) ...
CCGGTTGCTCTCCACCCCGCTTCACAGCGACGCAGTTACCTTCGGCTACCGAGTTCGGGCATAATCTCGGAGGAGGACTTTCACCTCCTAAATCGCGCCTGCTCCCAGGCGCACTCATTCCGGCGAAAGCCGGAATCCAGAATTAATTAGACTGGATGCCGGATCGGGCCTGCCCCGTACCCGATACGGGGTCCGGCATGACGATATTATTGTGAGACATCATAGACATTTCTTATTTCCTTCCTTACGGTCCCTCAAATTCTCATGCCGCCATCAATCTCCAGGACACGGCCGTTGAAGAAATCATTCTGTATGATAAACTGAGCAGCCTGAGATATCTCGTCCCGTTCCCCGAGCCTTCCTACCGGAATGTTCTTGACAAGCTTTTCCTGCAACTCCGGCTTGATGGCTGAGCACATCTCGGTATTGATATATCCCGGAGCAATGGCCGCCACCCTAATCCCATACCTGCTGAGTTCCTTTGTCCAGGTCACGGTCATGGCGATAAGGCCCGCCTTCGTGGCTGAATAGTTTGTTTGCCCCACATTGCCGGCGCGGGTTACCGACGAGATATTGATGATCACGCCTTTGACCCCGTGCTTCACCATATAATAGGCCGCCTCCCGGGAAAACAGGAATGTGCCCGTAAGATTGACGTTAATGACCTTCTCCCAATTGGCAAGGGGAAACTTGGTAATCTCATCGCCTTTTTTCTTGATAAACAGTGAATCCGCCACTATTCCCGCACTATTGATCAGGACGTCCGGTGGACCGTATTCCCGTACATACTGTGCAAAAAAGGTTTCCACCTCTTTTTCGTTGCCCACGTCCACAATTTTTCCCGGTATGCCATACTCTTGCTGCAACTGATCGAGATGTTCCTGGTGGCGATTTACAACATAGGGTTTCGCACCCAGGGCCTTTAAATCGATCGCAAAAGCACGGCCCAATCCCCGGGCGCCACCCGTAATGATGATGTTTTTTCCTGCAAAGTCCATGATGTTCCTCCCTCTGGCACAGCAATGCTTTAGATATTTGCGGTTACTTCTTTATTAAGTGTGTAAGTATTAAAAAAAACCTGAACGGCTGCTTGCGGGGAGACTCTTTTTGTCTCCATTCCTCCGTTGAACCGGGATCCGCACTTGTTGAAACCACAGGTAATTTACCGCACACCAGCGGGCGAAGCAATAATGGTTAAATGAAAGCCAAATGGTAGGCAATAACTACAAGGTCAGCGCATCTGCCGGCTTTGGCCATGCTTTTTGCCTTCACTTAAGCAGGGACAGCGGAAAGGCGCGGTCAATAATCATGCATTTATGGCGAGGATTTTTTCTTGCCTTGCTCGGCAAGGTTAGGATATAGATCAGTTAATAACGTTTCAAAAATCTAGGGCTCTGGTAAAAGGTTTTTAAAGGGGTTACAAGTCACAAGTCGGCTTGTAACCTCTTGTAATGTTTGGATGACACCGGGTAGGGAGATTATTCGTCAGCAGCAGGGGGGGCACCTTCAAAGGGGTAATGATCAGGCAGGTTTCAATTCTTCTCGTTAGTTTGCTTTTTCTCTGCTCACCGGCCTTTGGGGAGAAAATATCCTCCCCGAAAAATCATCTCGAGAGCCGTGTCTTAATCTTGAACTCCTATCATCCGGGGCATGCCTGGTCGGACGGGCAGCAAAGCACCATCATTCAGGCCTTACGCGCCGAGAAATTAGATAACGCGCCCATCATCGAATACCTGGATTTCAAACGTCTGCCCAAAGGGGAACATTTAGAGGAGCTGCGGGCGCTGATGCGCAAAGGGCTTCAGCACCGGAAAATCTCTCTCGTGATGGCGATCGGCAATCCTGCCCTTGATTTCGCCATCACGAATCATCACGAGATCTTCCGCAATGCACCCATTGTCTTCTGCGGGGCAAGGAACTTCACACAGGAAATTCTCATGGGCGACAATCGTGTGACCGGAAGCGTGAAGGTCTTCGACATCGCCGGCACCATTGAGGCCATGCTCCAGATCACCCCCCGGACGCGCACCATCCTTGTTCTTAATGATTATACGGCAGCGGGAAGAGCCTTCCGCCAGGAGCTTGAGTCACTGTTACCCCGCTTTACCGACACCGTCGCTTTCCGTTTCGTCGCCAATCTGCCCATCGAGGATATCTACCGGGAGCTGGAATCACTGCCCCAGGACACCCTGGTGCTGCTTTTGAGCTACACGACGGACAGCGAGGGGAAGACATATCACCAGGAGGAAGTGACACGGGTCTTTAGCCAGCACAGTACGGTACCCATTTATGACCACTCCGCAGTTAGACTGGGGCATGGCATTGTGGGCGGCAAACTGTCGAACCCGCAAGACGAGGCATTAGCAGCGGTAAAACTGGCGGGACGGATCCTCCGGGGAGAAGATGTCCGCCAGGTACCCGTCGCCTACATCAATTCGGCACAGTACATGTTCGACTATCAACAGTTGCAGCGTTTCCATATCCCCCAGGCAGCTCTGCCTCCTCAGAGCGTGGTAATCAATAAACCTCCTTCCTTTTATGAAGCTCACAGAAGCATCATCTTAACCGCGGCGGGAATCATCTTTGTTTTATCGCTCGTGATTTTTCTCCTGGTTGTCCACATCATCTACCGGCGGAAAGCGGCCCTGGCGCTGCAGGCCTCGGAGGCACGATATTATGACCTCTATGAGAATGCCCCCGACATGTATTATTCTTTGGATTTAAAAACAGCCACCGTCACCGCCTGCAACAACACCTTTGTTCAGGCCACGGGCTACCCGCGGGAAGAGATTATCGGGCGCCCCATCCTGGAGTTTTACCACCCCGCTTGTCGGGAAGAAGTAAGGCTTTCTTTCCAACGATTTGCCTTAACGGGCGAAGTCTGCAATGCCGAACGGAAAGTGCAACGGAAAGACGGCCACACCATCGACGTCAGTTTGAACGTCTCGGCGATCAGAGATGGGAACAACAATCTCATCCACACCAGGTCCATTTGGCGCGATATCGGGGAGAGTAAAAAGATGCAGGAACTGATCCTGCTGGCGAAGAACAGCTGGGAGGAGACCTTCGATGCTATCAACGATGCCATAACCGTGCATGACCTTGATTTCAACGTCGTCCGCGCCAACAAAGCGGCCCGTGCTATCCTGAGATTGCCCTTTGGCGACGTCGTCGGGCAGAAATGTTTCAAAATCTATCACGGCTTGTCCTATGCCTTACCGGGATGCCTCAGCTGCAGGACCTTAAAAACAGGCCAGCCCTCCACGGGGAAGATATTTGAGCCCCATTTGGGCAAGCACCTTGAAGTCAAGGCTCTCCCACGTTTCAACAAGAGAAATAAGGTTATCGGGCTGGTCCATGTGGTCCGGGACATTACCGATCAGGTAAAAGCGGAGCAAGAGCAGCAGGAACTCCAATCACAACTCCTTCATGCCCAGAAAATGGAAGCCGTCGGCACCTTGGCCAGCAGCGTCGCCCATGATTTGAATAACATGCTGGGCGCCCTTTTTTCCTACACGGAACTGCTCCAGAAAAAGATACCCGCCGGAGACCCCTTAAGGACATATACGGACAACATCCTGAAGTCGGCCGAGAAAGGAGCGGCAACCATTCATGATCTGCTCACGCAGTCCCGCCGCGGTGTGCTGGCGCCCGTTGTCTTTAATACCAACAGCATCATTGCCGATTTTGCTCAATCACCCCTATTTGCTAAGGTGCAGGCCGATCATCCGCAGGTTACCTTCAGAATCTACCTGGCCCCGCATAGTCTCCATGTTAAAGGCTCACCCCTGCATCTGGAAAAGGTGGTGATGAATTTGCTGATGAACGGGGCGGAAGCTATTTCCGGGCCGGGGGAAGTGACGATCCGGACAGAGAGCCGCTACCTGGACAAACCTGTTCAGCGGTACGACAGCGTCAAGGAAGGGGAGTATGTTGTTCTGACCGTTTCGGATACAGGCGGGGGGATCGGCAGTGAAGATAGGGAGAAGATTTTCGAGCCCTTCTATACGAAGAAAGTCATGGGGTGGAGCGGCACGGGCTTGGGTCTGACGATTGTACGAGACATGGTGAAGGATCACAATGGGTATATCGATGTGGAGAGTGAGCTGGGAAGAGGCACGACCTTCACCCTTTTCTTCCCCCTGACAGGAGAAGAGCAATCCGGCACCGGCCTCCTTGAAACCGACGGGGTGCGAAAAATGCAGGAACTGGGTACCGGCGCCTATCTGCAGAAGCCCTGCGTAATGGAAGAGATGGGGCTGGCCAGCAAAACGGATTTGAATCGCTGACAGCCAGGACAGTTTCCCCTTGATTTCAACTCAGGGGCATACCTTCCCGAAACATGAAATAGGCTGCGCCGGCCAGACAGAGTCCTGCCCAGAGGTAATCGAGCTTCAGGGGTTGCCTCATGTAGAAGAAGGCAAAACCGGCAAAGACAACCATCGTAATGATCTCCTGGATGACCTTCAACTGGCCCAGATTGAAATAATGGATACCGATCCGGTTTGCCGGTACCTGAAGAACGTACTCGAAGAAGGCGATTCCCCAGCTCAGGAGAATGATCAGGAACAGGGGCTTCCCATTCATGTTCTTCAGGTGGCCATACCAGGCAAAGGTCATGAATAAGTTTGAAAATGTTAACAGGATAAGCGGCTTCAGCATGTTTCTTGTCACCTCGTTGATGAAAGCAGGATCTTCACCGGGTCAGTGATTACTCCTTTTTGATAATGGCATGGCTTATAGGAGGGCTGTTATTGCTTGTCAAGGGATATCTGACAGCGTTGCGGAACCCGGCCAAGCGGTCATCCCGGTGCGAAAACCACGATACCGCCACCGCACGGGCCATCCTGGGCAGTGGTCGCCAGGTAGATGTGGTTGTTCCCATAGCTCACACCGAGCGAACGCGCTCCCGGTGAAGTCGGTATCTTCTGGATAAGCCTTCGCGTCTCGATGTCGATGACATTAAGCGCCGGGCCGCCGGGAGCGTTGTTGGTAGCATGGTAGTAGTGCCCGAGCTGATGATTGACGACCGTGTCGCCCGAGCCGCCGAGGCCGGCGAGGCGGGCCGCCACTTTACCGGTCGCCATGTCAAAAACCACCAGTTCGGCGCCGGGAGTAGAGGACCCGGCCGGGGCGGCACTGCAACCCAGAAAGAGGGTCGAGTCCGAAACCACCGCGATGCTGTGTGGACTACAGTGGTCCAGTGCGTATTGTTTCACGAGCTTTCCCGTCTGCGGATCGGTTTGCACGAGTCCTCCCTGCGTGTGATCCTTACGAAGCACGGGGATGTCCGTGTAAAACATTCCCGACGGCCGATGATAGGCCGAGCGTTCCAGGCTGCCGGCTGCCTCCTCGACCGGCATCCTTGCCAGGATCTTGCGGCCGGGCCCAGTCGAGACCAGGCTGAGGAAAGGCGGCTCCTCGTTAGGATTGGCCACGATCACGATCTGATCATGGGGAGCGAAAGCCATGGCGTTGGCGCGCTTCTTGCCACCCGTGGAGATCGTGCCCAGACGCTGGCCGGTTTTGGGATTGAACACCTTGATCGTGCTGTCGCCATCGCTCACCCACAACTCAGCGCCCCCGTTGACGGCGACGATGCCATTGGGGCCGGAGGTCGCGCCGCTGTTCGTCAGGCCGACGAAGCCGTTGATGCGCGAAACATACCGGTCGGTCTTGGTATCGAAGATGTCCACGGTCTTGTTGCTCTTGTTGGCGAGATAGCCGAGACCCGTTGTCTGGTCAATAAAGACAACGCCAAAGGCATTGAGCGGTACGCCGGGGATCGGAATCATCGCGACCTGTTTCAGGACTTGGTCAGGAACTGGCATCTCTTTCCTCCCTTAGACTAATGGCTAAATCTTTATTTTATGGTCCCGGCACCGTTTATAGGCCAAGACCCGCGCGAGAAAATCTTCACACCACGCCGGCTCGTGCAGCCTTGTTTCGTCGCTCACGGGCATATCGGGAAAACGATTCCGGAAGGACTGGCTGAAGAGGCCCTGGCCTTTAGTAAGTAAGAGATTATTTTCTGTGCTTTTCCGACAAAAAATAATCTCGTTAACGCACTTATCCCGGTTATCGGGATTTTGGCAGGCGACGCCGCTTTCGGCATAGATTTTTACATCATCGAGGCCGCAGCTGGGGGATTTGCTCTTAAAAATAAAACCGCACAGCCCAGCCAGGGCGAGCTCCGCGGTTTTTCCAGAGGCCCAGTTCAGCAGGCCGTCGGTATGGTCGAGGTCCCGCTCGATGGTCAGCAGGCGAAGACCGGCACCGGTTTTCCGCAGTATCATGGGATCCCGGGGTACGGGCAAACCATATTCCCTTTCCGGACATACAGGGAACCAGCGGAAGTATTTTCCCAGCCTTTCTTTTATATGCCGATCCAAGGCATGCCCCCCATCATACCGGACGTTGTTCCCCAAAAGGCAGCTGCTGATGCCAAGTAAGACCTTGTCCCTGCCCCTGTTCGCCTCAATAACCATATTATTTGCCTATACCATAAGTTGGATTTGCAGTGTTAAGGATAAAAAGTCCGGGCGTGAAAATTGTTACTGCTTTTACAAACTATAAAAAATACATTGACAGCCGGAAGGAATTGTACTTTACAGGCCAATAAATTTTTCAAAATTATTGAAACAGAGGCAACATCACCCTATGAAGAAATGTCTTTCTATCTCGTTCTTTCTCATCGCTCTTCAACTATTTATCTTCCAGACCGGCAACACGGCCGACTTTAAGCTTCCCAAAGATACCTCGGTAAAGCTTTTTTTCAGCCCGAAGGGAGAATGCACCGACGCCATCATCAGCGAGATCGATCAGGCAAAGAAGGAGATTCTCGTTCAAGCCTACTCATTCACATCGGCGCCGATTGCCAAGGCCCTGATGAGCGCCCATAAAAAGGGCGTGAAGGTTCAGGCAATTCTCGACAAGAGCCAGCGTTCGGAAAAATACACTTCCGCCACCTTTCTGACAAATGTCGGCATTCCCACATATATTGACGCTAAGCATGCCATCGCCCACAACAAGATTATGATCATCGACAGGGCCAAAGTAATCACCGGCTCGTTCAATTTCACGAAAGCCGCAGAGGAAAGAAACGCGGAGAACCTCCTGATAATTTCCTCAAAGGAACTGGCAAAGCCCTATCTGGAAAACTGGCAGATGCATAGAGAACATGCCGAGAAATACGCCGGAACATAAATAAAGCTGTGTGCATCCACCTTTTCCCCAGGAGGGGTTAACTATGCCCCCACCTCAACTATCAGATATCATTAGATTGCTTCGTAGCCACGCTCCTCCTAAGAAACTTCATTTGTCATTGCGAGCAACGCGAAGCAATCCCGAGCGGTGAGAGATTGCCACGGCGTCCGAGGGACGCCTCGCAATGACAGCATGAGTTTCCGAGTCCATAAAAAAGCTGTGATGGTCAAAAAGGGTGCATGGCAAACATGAATTATTTATCCAGTTGACTTTTGCCGGTTCATCTAGGTATATATCTATGTCACTTTATAGAAAGGGAGGGGATGGTCATGAAGAGGGCTTTGAAGCAGGCAAACTTTCAAATCCCTGAAGACCTGCTGAATGAACTGCGGGAAACCGTAGGCAAAGGCGAGTTGAGCCGGTTTGTCAGTGCGGCACTTAAGCGGGAACTCCAGCGGCTGCGACAACTAACAGCCATTGACGAAACCTTTGGCGCCTGGAAGGGCCAGGGACACCCCGAACTTGCGGCGGGGGCCGATCATTTTGTCAGAAACGTCAGAAAATCCACACGGGGAAAGCGAACTGATGCATCAGATGGTTGTTGATACGGATGTGCTGATCCTGCACCTGCGCGGCAACGAGTCGGCGCGAGCGATGCTCAGGGAGGCGGCCCAGGATTCATTATTGTGCTGTTCGGCCATCACCATCGGCGAGATTCGCGCCGGTATGAGAGAAGAAGAGCGAGAGATGACGGAAAGATTGCTGAACAGCCTGATGGTGATTGACGTGGACAGGAAGATTGCTGGCCTGGCGGGGGATTATCGCCGGACGATCAAGAGCCATCAGCTGGAACTGGATGATTGCCTTATCGCTGCCACCTGCGCCATCAACAAGGCCACACTGATCACTTGCAATATCAAGCACTATCCCGTGAAGAGTTTTGACAAAAGGGAATTCAGAACCACTTCCTAACCCCGATAACCTAAAGGTCACAGGTAAACGGGATAAGTAAGTTTACGAAATTATTTTTTGCCGGAAAAACGCAGAAAATAATTTCTTACTTCCTAATGGCGGATAACTTTTTTATAGTTTTTCCCATGCCAGTTTCCCATTGACACACAAAAGAGATTGCCTTAAACTCCCCGGAAATACCTTAGCAAATCAAATTCAATAGGGCCCGCAAGTTCTGCAAGCTGGCCTTTTACGCCGAGACGGACCACCGGTAAGGCTCTGGAGGATCGCGCCTGGCGGCAGTGCGCATGTTAGCGGTTTAGGCCCGGGGCGGCAGCGGCCAAGAAGGCTTTTTCCGGGAACAAAATCTCCATCACCGCAAGTTTCGCTGCAGCACGAAGCAGGTTTACAGGCCTATTTTATGGAAAAAAGAAAGGGAGGTCATAACTATGTATAATTGGAAGGCGCGTATCGGCTTTATCTGTCCCTCGGTAATCGAAACCCCGGCCCTGGAATTTTATCAGATCGTCCCCAAGGGATTTTCCTTTGCCGGTGTGTCTTTGAACATAGATCATGTGCAATTGGACGAAGTGAAAAAGGCCAACGCCCAGATCGACCGGGCGGTGAAAGACCTTGTCGATGCCAAGGTGGATATGATTGTCCTGGGCGGGGCCCCGATCCAATATATGATGGGTGACTATCCCTATGATCAGGAGCTTGTAAAGAGAATAGAAGACCTGAGCGGTCTGCCGGCCACTACCGATATGACGGCCGTGCTGACGGCGATGAAGGCCCTGAAGATGAAAAAAGTTGTCATCGCTTCGCCCAATGCCGACAACCTCCATGTAAGGATGAGAAAGTACGTTGAGGACGCGGGCATCAAAGTGCTGGCGCTCAAAGGCCTTCAGCTCACGCGTAACTCCGAGATAGCATCTCTGCCTGATTACGCCTCTTATCGCACCGCCCGGGAGGTTTTGCAGGAAGCACCGGAGGCGGATGGCATTTATATGCCCTGCGCCCGTTGGCCCGTTTGTTTAAATATCGATGCCCTGGAGCGGGATACGCAAAAGCCCGTTGTGGCCTCGGTCCAGGCTTGGATTTGGGTGTCCATGCGCCGCCTGGGTTTTGCGGACAAGATTGAGGGCTATGGACGACTTTTTAATCTCTAGGAAGTTTTCTGCAAGGAGGGGGAATATGAAGAAGTTATTTTTGTTTTTCTGCATTTTGTTACTGTCGGCTGTCTTTTCCGGACTTGGCTGGTCTGCGGACTACCCGACCAAAACCATCACGCTGATCGTCTCCAACACGGCGGGCGGTTCGATTGACACACTTGCCCGGGGCATCGCGCCCTACCTGGAAAAGAAACTGAATACCACTGTCCTGGTACAAAACCTCCCCGGGGCCAACGGTTCCATAGCCTATGGCAAGGTCTTCAAATCGGCGACTGACGGTTACACCCTTTTGGCCGGCGCCGTCCCCAACATGCAGGTCGTAGAACTCATGGCGGATACCAGCCGGTACCGGTCGAAAGAGTTCATCCCCGTGTACGCCTATGCGCGGGACGGCGTCGTCATGGCCGTCCATCCCGAGGTGTTCAAGAACTTCGAGGAGTTTGCCAAGGCGGCCCGCAGCCGTACCTTGAGCGTAGGCATGGTGGGCAAAGGCTCACCCACTCATCTGGGCGTGCTGGCCGTGGAAAAGATGCTGGGCGTCAAATTCAACCTGGTACCCTTTGACGGCGGTGCCCCCAATGTGACCACCCTGGCGGGAAAGCATATTGATGCCGCTTCCAGCTACACCACGTCCGCCCTGTCCTTGATCCGGGCTGGGAAGATCAGGCCCCTCCTGATCCATTCTGCCGAGAGAAACCAGATCATACCCGACGTTCCCACACCTAAAGAACTGGGCTATGATTCTCCTTCCATCTCGACGATCTTGGGGATCTTTGCCCCGCCCCATACGCCGCCCGAGATCATCGGCACTCTGGAGCGGGCCTTCGAGCAGGCGGTCAAAGACCCCAAGTATGTGGAATGGCGGAAAAAGATGACCTCGGAGTTCATCCAGTTCGGCGGACGGGATTTCCGGAGCGAAATGGACAAACAGAGCAAACTCATCGAGACTTATATAGACGCCCTAAAATAGACCTCCCGCGGTCACTTTAAACATCGCTCCGAGGTGAAACTTGCGGTCGTGATTTACAAATGATGGAGGGACGCCCGGCGGGTCCCCGTTCTTTTGAAAAGGGAACCCGCGCAGGCGTTAAAACCGGTTATTTTTTCTTCATCGGGTCGCCGCCATAGCCCAGGGCTTTCCAGTCCAGTCGTCCCTTGGGACCATGGCAATCCATGCATTTGAGGGCTTTCGCCTTCGGAACAACCATGTGGTTCACCCGCCAGACCATGCGGGTTTCCACAAACCCGTACGTGCCGCTGTAGGGCATCCCGGCGGCTTTCATCCCGTCCCCGATGGCCTTCTGCCAATCGAAGTGTTTCCAGTAACCACCAAAGAGATGGACATAAGCCATGGTTTTGTTTCCTTCGTCATAAGGCTGCTTGCCCCGCATCACCTTGAAGGGGGCGAGCCTGGCGTCCGGATCGTTGCGGTCGCCCAGGGGGCGGTTGAACTCCACCACCCTGCCGGCATCGATCTTGTCGCCGGGCAGGGTCCGGTCGACCTTGCCGTTATACCAGAAGTAATCGGGAGCAAAATCCTTGTTCCATTTGAACTCTCCCTTGATCTTTGCGTAAGTGTCCATGCCGAAGGCGTCCTTCTCGGGTTTGCGATCCTGGCCGGCCTTGGACCAGTCCCACCAGACCTTCGTCGGCAGCGTCTTGGCGATGGTCGGGATGTGACAGGTCTGGCAGGCCACCTTCTTGGCGTGGCGGTTCAGGGCTGCGTTTTTGTGAAGCTCGGGCTTGTCATGACAATCGGTGCACTGCACGCGGAGCTTGTCGCCCTGCGAAACCAGCAGGGACTCGCCCCGAATCACATGGTCCTTGGTTTGGTGGCAATCGGTGCAGGTCATCTTGGCTTTGCCGCCCATATGAACGTCGATCTCTGCCGTGGGGTCGGTCATCGAGGAATCGAGATCCCCGTGCTTGATATGGTCTCCCCCGCCGCCGTAGAAGTGGCAGGACCCGCAGGATTTCCGGGAGGTTTTGCCGACGTTCTGGGCCACCTTGGTCAGATCGACCTTGGGATCAGGCGCCACCGCCGGGAAGACTTTTGTATAGGTACCCGTCCTGTCATGACAGGCGAGGCAATCCACGTTCTCTGCCTTGGTGAAGTCGTAGCTGTCATCCTTATAGCCATAGCCGGCATGGCAAACCGTGCAGCGGGCCCAGTTAGAAGTCACGGCAAGACAGAAATTGTTGATCACGTTTTTCTTGCCCACGGCCCTTTTCTGGCCTTTCACCACCTGTTCGTCAGACCAGGTCCAGTGCGGTGTTTTCATGACATCTCCAGCCTGTTTCTGGTGACACTCGAGACACTTTGCCGTCACCTCGGGGCCGCTCTTGAAGGGTCCGGTGATGAAGTCGGCATGGTTCGGGCCCGCCAGGGCGGCTGACGCCACGGCCAATCCCAAAATGACGGCCATCGCGGTGATCCGGTATTTCATAAATATTTCCTCCTTGTATTAGGTTACCGTTTAATAGCAAAACTGGTGCCATCGGCACATGAGTGGTTAGACAAAACATTCCCTTCTGAATACAGCAAGTTATAATATCAATGCTGCTTTCAGCTCCTGAGGAGCGAACAAATGTTAACACAAAATTAACACTTGATAATTAACAGGCGTTCATTTATTAACATGAAAATGATCGGTCAGGCGGTATGGTAATAAAGGGGCGAAGGAAAGAGATGGAAAACAGCAATTTTGGGCAATACTGGGAAACCGTCGTGGATACCATGATGGACGGCGTCATCGTTGTCGACAACGACTGCACGATACTGACGTCCAATCGGGCACTGGAGGAGATGACCGGCTATGACAAAAAGGCATTGGCCGGTCAGCCCTGCACGATCCTCGGTTGCGATGTGTGCGTTTCCGACAATGCGCAGGCAAAGGGAGAAAGGAAAGGTAATTGCGATCTCTTTGCCAAGGGGCTGGTGCTCAGGCGCCGCTGCCGGCTCAGGAGAAAGGACGGCACGGTTGTGCACGTGCTGAAAAACGCCGCGATCCTGAAAGACAGCGACGGCGCCACGGTGGGTGGGGTCGAAACCATTACGGACATTACGGATCTTCTGGAAAAGGAAGAGGTAATCAGGGAGTTGAAAGACCTCCTGTCGCCTCGGGAGAGCTTTGAGGGGATTGTCGGAAAAAGCGGGAAGATGGTCGCGCTGTTCGAGCTGATCAGCAACGCCGCAATGTCAGATGCCCCGATCATCATCTACGGGGAGAGCGGGACGGGGAAGGAACTGGTTGCAAACGCCGTTCATCTCTTGGGCAGGAGGAGCAAGCGGCCCATGGTCAAGGTGAGCTGCGCGGCCTTGAGCGAATCGCTCCTGGAGAGCGAGCTCTTTGGCCACATAAAGGGGGCGTTCACCGGCGCCGGCAGGGACCGCAAAGGGCGCTTCGAAGCGGCCCACAAGGGGGACCTGTTCCTCGACGAGATAGGCGACGTGCCGCTGGCAATGCAGATCAAACTTCTCAGAGTGCTTCAGGAAAAGGAGATCGAACGGGTGGGCGAGCAGACGCCGATTCCCGTCGACGTGCGGATCATCGCCGCGACCCATCGGGACCTCAACGCAATGTGCCGGGAAGGGCGCTTCAGGGAAGACCTCTTCTACAGGTTGAACGTGATCCCCATCCGCCTGCCCCCGCTAAGGGAAAGACATGAAGACATCCCGTTGCTTGTAGACCATTTCCTCAGGACTCTACGGTTGAGAACGGAGAAGAGGATTCAGGGTGTGACGGAACAGGCGATGGAGATCCTGATGGCCGCTCCGTGGCCCGGCAACATCCGGGAGCTGATCAATGTCCTGGAATACGCTTTTGTCGTCTGTCAAGACGAGCTCATTTCCCCCAGCCACCTTCCCTCAATGAAAGCGGAGGGGCCACACTTGCCGTGCCGCCCACCAGAGAGCGTTCCGGACCGAACTCGCAAAGAAGAGTTGATCCGGATTCTCGAAGAGAGGGGCGGCAACAGGCAGGAGGCAGCTCGTCTGCTGGGGATCAGTCGAGTCACCCTCTGGAAGCTGCTCAAGAAGCACGACATCCGGATAGAATCCCGCATTCGCTCCGAAGCGGTCGAGCCGTAAAACTGTCTATACCGACCCGCCGCTTGCCCGGAGCAGGCCGTGCTCCAACCGCCATAATGCTTTATCGGTAACACAGCTATTTGTCTTTCTTCGTGGAGGGGAATACCTTCATCTCTCTCCGTAATATGTATGATAAATCCTTCAGAAAGAAAACAAATCGATTAATTATGATCTGGTTTCAGTTAGTTGCCTAATTATGTATGTTTGGCATGCCAAATGCTGTGTCTCCCGGCAGTCTAATGCAGCAGTGATTTTTTTGATGGACTCGCAAAAAAGTTAGAAAGCTCGTCATTGCGAGGAACGCAGTGACGAAGCAATCTCGTGATATCAACAGGTTACGATTCGTGAGATTGCTTCGCTACCCGCCACGCTACGCTCGCGGCTACGGCTTTTCAATGACAGCCAAGGGAGACTTTTTACGAGCTTGTCTTTTTTGGGAGTGCCTACTTTATGTTAGATTATGACCAAGTGATAAAGATTGCTCAGATTATGGGATATGACCCCAAGAAACCAACGGAGTTAACGGGATATATCATGAAAATATCCAAAATGGATTCCTGGGAAATATCAAGGATACTAACAGTACACACCAGAGGTATGAAAATAGCCATTGCAGATCGTCCTCCCAGAAGGGACATATCTTGAATTCTTGATGGCTTCTAAAGAATCTCATGCCCCGCAGAACGCTTAGCCGCCCTGGGGATTGAAAGCGCAAGACTTTAAAAAGGAGAAGGGTCATGAATAAAGTTATGATTTACATGGTTAGCTTGTTTTTCCTGTTTAGCACCTCAGCATTGGCAGCCGATAGAATGCCCCCCCCGGTAGTCACGGCTGACCAAATAAAAGGTGAAGCAGAAACAACGACGGAAAGCGTAAAGACAGACGTTGAAAAGCTGGCCACTGAGATGAAAGCCGCAGCTGAGAAGGCCGACCCAATAAAAGGCGAAACGGTAACATCGACTGGAAACTTAAAGACAGCTGTTGAGAAGCTGCCCTCGGATAAGAAGGCCGCAGCTGAGATGAAGGCCGCCGATAAAAAGGCTGCAACCGAGATGAAGGCCGCTGATAGGAAGGCCGCAGCCGAAAAGAGAGCCATTGATAAGAAGGCCGCAGCCGAGAAAAAGGCAGTTGAGATGAAAGCCGCCAAGAAAAAGGCCGCAGCTGAGAAGAAAGCCATTGATAAGAAGGCCGCAGTCGAAAAGAAAGCCGTTGATAAGAAGGCGGCAGCCGAGAAGAAAGCCGTTGATAGGAGGGCAGCAGCTGACAAGAAGGCTGCTGATAGGAAGGTAGCAGCTGAGAAGAAGGCTGCTGACATGAATGTAGCAGCTAAGAAGGCAGTTGCACCTGCGGCTCCCGCATTAAAAGAGTAAATTGGGACGGAAATGCTCCACCGCCGGAATACGTTAACCCTCGATCGATAATCATACAACCTATACCGAGGGGTAGGACTGTGGAACCGATTTACTTGCGCGTACCTCCAGGTCATCAGAAGAACTGGAAGAAATTATGCAAGCCCGATCAGCAGCAGCGGAACCGGAATAGTCAGAGCAAAAAATGTGCTTGAGCATACTCGAAAGATGCCCTGTTGGTGATGCTCTGAGGATTGGTGAGGGGAAAAAAGCAACGGGTCAGTCGGCACGATCAAGACAGACAGGGAGGGAGGTGCACCGGGGTTTTCCTCGCGCCCATGCATTGATGAATTTTATTGCGTCAGATATGGTCATTCCTTTAAAACCTGCGTTATACCCGAGACCTACAAAACGGCGGTGATCATCACAATCTTCATTTATTGCCTGCATTAAGAGATTATGTTGCTTCAATGTCCCACTGATTTCTCCATGAAAATGTCGGATCAGCCCCATTCGATACCCGTCCCAGAAACTTGACTCAGGAAAAGATAAACATTCTTGTATGGCTTCTGCCCATAATCTATTGTGTTGAAATTCTCGCTCATCCATTTGTACATTCCTTCACACTCAGGATAAACTTTTCATCGATGTCGAGGCTTGCCCTCGCCGCGTCCCTTTTACCCGTCCGACCTATTTTAATATAGCCCCCCGGCGTGCGCATCAGAAGATGCTTCGCATCGTGTAGATCAGCCAAAGCGTGGGGGTTTGCTGGTCTTCAGCCCAAGGGATGCTTATGCTGCGGTGCGGCTCAAATCTGGTCCGGCGTGTGGCACGTCTGAACATGATAGTCAATTGCAAGGTAGAAGTTTGCCACATACCTTTCACAGATAGTGCAGAAGATTACTTTCAGGTCATCGGTGTACTCCCACCAGCGCACTTGCCCCAAGTAAATCGTCCCCGGCTTGATTGTTAAACAGCCGTCAGACATATCGCCTTCCGCGAAAGGCGGCGCATTGCCACTTATCCGCGCAAGGTCGCAAGCCGTGTAACCCATATATTACCTCGTTTCTTTGGTGGTGCGCCCCTTCCCTAAGCACAAAATATGCCTGGTCAGGAGTATCGCCAGTTTCCGTATATCAAAATGTGCGGTTATTTCCTGTTGATACATAATGCACTTTGCCTTAATCCTTCGAGTGCCATGGTTCGGTCTATGAATTGAAAAGCAATAAAAGTGCCAGGTTACGGCATGTAATATAACTTTTGGTTATTATTGCGTATTGTAATAATTGAATTCTTTGCTCGTCTTCTTTTTGCAGGAATATCCCTTCAAAACTGAAGGGTTTTTCCTATTTCGGTGAACGAAGGTAAGGATGCAGAATGATGCTTTCACCTACCTAACAAACGGCGTTGAAAAGTCCTGCCTATTTCTTCAGCCCTTCATTTACTCTAAAAAAAAGTTGTGCCATAATCCATGGCGCAGGTCCTTAGCAACGAGAATCAGTTGCTGCTGAAGACCATCCTGGAGTGCAAACCGGAATCGCTGAAGGAACTGGAAGCGGCTACGGGACGGAGCAGCAGCAACCTGTCCCGAACTCTAAAGACGATGGCTCGGTACGGAATTGTGAAGATGGAAAAGGTACACCGTAATATCAGGCCGGTCGTTGAAGCCACGGATTTTACGGTCCAGTTCGGTCTGTACGCCAGCCCTCACCAGCCAGATGCCGCCGCCTGCAATTGAAAATACAGAAAGAATCTTGCCGCCCATCTGCCACGGCAAGCGGCGGATATCGTCACTACGGCCAACTAAACCGGTGCATGGGGTAGGAAATCTTACAGAACTGACTTGGGACGAGAGGAAAAAGGACGGACGGCTTTTTGGAGAATAAATAAAACCCAGCGTTGCATTAGGGATCAATTAATCTGGGAAGTGTCCCGGATTTTTCCCTCCGCAAAGAGCAAGGGCAATCTCCGCATTAGTTGCGTCAAATGTGGTCGCTATTCACCGCAAGTCAGACAAGAGGCATCCCACGCAATCTATACACCTGCCGGTGCCGACCTCCTAGGCATCCCTAAACCGACATGAAATAAGAAAGCTTACAGGACAGAGGGAACGGACGTATTATGGTAATTCTTTCACCCCAAAATATGTTTGTACGCAGGCGTGATTTAGGGTAGAATCGGTCCGTAGCTATAATGAAGCTAAAGCGGTGATCCTTGGCGGACACGAACCGCCCCCAACAGAAAGGAGAAGGCTTATGAGCGGAATAGTGGATGGGCAAATCAGCCGTCGGGACTTTGTCCAGTTGGCCGGAGCCGGTGCGGCAGCCATGGCCGGCGCGGTTGTTTTGTCGCCTTTGGCGGCGCAGGCCGAGGGAACGGCGGCCAGGATTCCCACCAAATGGGATCTTGAGGCGGATATTGTCGTGATCGGCTCCGGGGCCGTGGGTCTCCCGGCCGCTATCAAGGCCGTGGATGAGGGAGCTTCGGTCATCATCGTCGAAACGAACTATGACATCGGAGGGCATGCGATCGTCAGCGGCGGCAACGTTCCCCTGGGCGGCGGGACCAGCTTCCAGAAAAAATACAAGATCGAAGATTCGCCGGAGACGCTTTTCAAAGATCTGACCGATTGGTCCGTCGTGGAAGTAAACGGAATGCCGGAATATCGTTATAATGACCGCAGCGTCCAGCGCGCGCTGGCCGACAACGAGGCGCCGACCTTCGAATTTCTGGTCGCAAACGGCGTTGAGTTTGTGGATAAGAGTCCCGACAACAGCGGTGCGCACGCCGTCGGCATCTCGGCAAGACGTGAGCACCACTGCATTTGGGGCAAGGGACAAAGCCTGGAAAGCCCCGCAGGCGCCGGCGGTACCAGCCTGATGAGGCCGCTGGAGATCAGCGCCCGGAAGAAAGGCGTCCGGTTCCTTTTAAACTACCACATGGATGTCATCTTCCGGGAACAACCGGGCGCGGGACGGGTTCTGGGCATCCAGGCAAGTTACACGCCCACGATCCTGCCGGGAAGCGCGACGCCTCTCAAGAGCTTTCTTTCCAACGGCAACATCAATATGAGCGCCAGGACGGTCAATATCAAGGCCAAAAAGGCCGTCATCATCGGCACGGGCGGAAGTACGGGCAATGTCAACTTCCGCAGGATTTTCGACGTGCGGTTGACCGAGGAGTTTCCCCTTGCCGCGGACGAGTTTTCCCCCCAGGACGCCAGCGGGGAGCTGGCAGCCATGGCGATCGGGGCGACGCTTTGGGGCACAGCGAACCAGACCTTCGACAGAAACGGCGCCTTGAGAAAGCGACCAATCATCGGCACGCGGACAAACTACATCGGCTGGACGAAGAACAGCCCCATTTTCCCCAAGGTCGGCGCCACCGGCCTCAATGTGCGCAACTGGCAGGACACGATCATCGTCAATCAGGTAGGCAAGCGCTTCTACAACGAGATGGAGGACGGCTATCCCAGCGGCACCTTCGAGGGATTCCTCAAGCCTTACAAGCACGGCGATTGGCGCAATGCCACGAAGATCAAATATTCTCCGAAGAACTACGTCGATGCCGCCCTGGCCATCAATGAAGGTTCTGCACCGCCGGATTACTCGGCCGGGCCGCAGTGGGCAATCTTTGACGCCGAGGCGGTCAAGCGGGAAAAGTGGAACCTGGACCCGCCCGCCACGCATCCCGACTATTTCTTCAGCGCCGGGACCCTGGCGGACTTGGCGGCGCTGGTAACAAAATGCCCCTACCAGAAAGCCAAAATGCCGGCGGCAAACCTGGAAGCGACCGTAAAGCGGTACAACCAGATGGTAGACCTGGGCGCCGACCCCGACTTTGATAAGCCATCGCCGAAGTTCAAGATCTCGACCGCGCCATTCTACGCGGCCTGGGCCACGTTCACCGTGCACGACACCTATGCGGGCCTCAGAATCAATATGAAGTGCCAGGTGATGGACATGAAGGGACAAGTCATCCCCGGTCTTTACTGCGGAGGCGAGTCCGCCGCCGGATGCAGCCAACATGGTTTGGGCCGATGCACAACCCAGGGCTACATTGCCGGGAAAGAAGCGGCCAGCGAAAAGAGTTGAAACGGGTTATCCGTGATGACCTCACGACGGCGGCAGGGACCGGGTTTAACAACCCCGTCCCTGCCCACAACTCGGCATTTTGTAAGGTCCGTTGGCCACGAAAAGATAGGAGAATAAGCGATGCGTATCAGCAAACGGATTGTATGGGTATTATGCAGTTCCTTGGCATTGGCGATATTTCCCGTTGTGGACCCTGCGTTTAGCCGCCCGGCGCCGGCACCCAAACTCACACACGCCCTTGCGGGACAGGAAAAGTGCCTTGCCTGCCATGCCGTAAAGACCGGGATGAAACCGGCACCGGCTGATCATGCGGATCGCACCGTCGACCTTTGTCTGCTCTGTCATGTGACCAAGGAGGGCAAAGCCGTCGCTCAGGCCCTGCCTGAAAAGCCGCAAGCCGAATTCTGCCTTCGCTGTCATGGTCCCTTTGACAAACTTGCGAAGTTCACGAAAGTCTATGTCACGGACCAAGGCGAGAAGGTGAATCCGCACGTTTATGTACCACACCAAGGCGGCAAGATCACCGTCTGCAGCGCGTGCCATGAGGTGCATGCCTTGCCGGTAATCCCGGCCGGCAAGGTCGCCAAGGCAAATGTGCAGTACTGCTACTCGGCCTGCCATCACAAGAATGACTTTACCCCCTGCGTACAGTGCCATAAAGACCAAAAGTGACGCCTACTAAATACATAATAGTTATATAAAGGAGGGCATGGTTAAGCCGTCGAGAACAGATTAATCTTTACAGATGGTATCATTTGTGTTACCTTACGTCTCCATGAGGGACGCATGAAAATCGTCGAGTACCTTACCGCTGATGATACCAGTCCTTTCCGGGCCTGGTTTGACAAACTCGATAGTCGTGCTGCCGCCAAGATAACAACGGCTCTGATCCGCATAGGGATGGGAAACCTATCGAACGTGGAGAGTGTCGGGGGCGGTGTTTACGAGAGGAAAATCGATTACGGTCCCGGATACCGTATCTATTTCGGCATGGACGGCAAAGAGTTTGTAGTCCTCGTCGGCGGCGGAACAAAGAAGCGCCAGGCGCTGGATATCGCAACGGCCAGGGAACACTGGACGGATTATAAGAAAAGGAAGCGGGAATAATAAAGATAGAGGAGAAGGGGAAACATGCCACTGACAAGGGATTTCAGGGACACGGTCATGGCGCGGGTCAAATCCGACCCGGACTTCAGAAGCGAGTTGATCGTTGAGGCAACCAATGCCTTCCTGGAGGGCGACATGGAAACTGGCAAAGCATTGCTGCGAGACTATCTCAACGCTACTGAATCCATCGCCGATATCGCTAGGGAATTGCAAATCAACGAGAAGAGTCTGCGCCGCATGCTGGGTCCGAAAGGAAACCCGACCCTCAAGAATTTCCTGAGCCTTCTGAAGGCGTGCAGTTCGGTGGAGCGCCTCACGCTGCAGGTCTGCCATCACCATTGAAGTGGAGTAACCCTTTCAACTTTTCAGTTCCTTAAGGGTCGCCATCCCTTTCAGTTCTTCTTGCAGATCGCTTTCATCATAGTCAAAAACTACGTTGCCCTCTGAGGTCAAATAATCCATGAAATCTAAGCGGTTCATTCCCGCAAGTCTTGCCGACTTACCCAGAGAAAGCCGCTTGTTTTTGTAATACCGGACGGCAAGTGAACGCCTCATATCCGTTTCCAGCACCCGTGTTCCAATTTTTAGTGATGCCAATATATCTACCGGAACCGCAAAGGTTAATTTTTCTGTTCTCATAATCTACCTCCCTGTCTCTGGCAGGATTATCCTCTTTTCAAATAATGATTTCTATTATGTATAGGATAAGGAAAATAAGTGTCACTGTCAACGGAAATCGGTCCCTGCCAGGAACAGCATCGAACTGGCTTTCCCCAGTCGCAATTGCCATCTGTTCGCCATCTGTTCGCTCCAATTATCGCAATCGCGCCATCACCGTCTGCAGCGCGTGCCATGGGGTACATGCCTTGCCGGTAATCCCGGCCGGCAAGGTCGCCAAGGCCAATGTGCAGTAATGCTACTCGGCCTGCCATCACAAGAATGACTTTACCCCCTGCGTACAGTGCCATAAAGACTAAAAGTGACGCCCATCAAGCCGCCGCTCACTTCGCTGCGTCCGTTCGCACAGCTCATGAGCGGCGTAATCCTTCCTTTCATATCATGTTCAGTGGTTTTTATGATACCCTGAGTGAGGCTTTGTAGATGTATGGCGTCAGCAGGGCTTTACGGTAAAGCTGTTTTTCCTGAGCCTTATCTCACCTGCGCTGGCCATCGCGCGGGTGCGTCAACGGGTCAAAGCAGGCGGCCACAATGTTCCCGAAGAGACGATCCGCCGCAGATTTACGGCAGGCTTGCGTAATTTTGAAGAACTATATAAACCAATCGTCGATGAATGGGCGCTTTATGACAATTCTTCCCGAATGCCGCGCCTGATCGAAGAAGGAGTGAACCCATGAGTTGCAGGAAATCGTTAGTCCCCAATAAGAAAAAAGAGCGTGACCCTGATTTTGTGAATGCCGAAATCGCCCTGCAGCGTGCCGCCCGGAAGGCAAGACAGCGGGCCTTGCAGGCAGGCGTAGGCGTCATAGTCTTTCAGGACGGCCGGATTATAGAAGAACGCCCGGAAAAACCAAGCTAAGCGCAAATGAAGATTTAATTAATGGTGCCTGGGGCGGGAATCGAACCCGCACAGCCTCAAGGACCGAGGGATTTTAAGTCCCTTGCGTCTACCAATTCCGCCACCCAGGCAACGGCACGCGATGGCTTGGCTTATATTATGTTACGCTAGAGGAGTCAATAATTTAGTGGGGTATTTTAAAAAGTTGAAGAACCTAGCAGGACATCCCGACGCACCTAAATAGCGCGGCGGAAGGTGTCGAGGAGACCGAAGGGCAACAGGCCCAGATAGATGATGAAGACATTGAAGAGATAACAGAGCGCCTTCTCGTGGAAGGCAAGCTGCAGGGTGCTTTGTCCCACGGGTTCGCGGGAGTAGCTCATCCTGACGAGATTCAAATAATAGAACATGGAGATGGCGGCGTTCACGGCGCCGATCAGGACGATGCTCAGGTAGCCGGCCCGGAAGGCGCTGACGAAGAGAAAGAGCTTGCCCGTAAAGCCGCCCGTGGGCGGGATGCCGGCCAGGGAAAAGGCGGCCACGGCGAGCGTGAAGGCCAGCAGCGGGGATCTCTTATAGAGGCCGGCCAGATCAGCCACGGCCACATTCTCCCCGTTCCGGGAAATCAGGATGATCACGTAGAAGCAGGCCAGGTTCATGAAAAGGTAGACGGTCATGTAGTACATGGCTGCCGCACCGGAGTCCTGGTTCAGGGTCAGGAGCGCCATCATCAGATAACCGGCATGGGCGATGCCCGAGTAGGCAAGCAGCCTTTTCAGATCTTTCTGGACCAGGCCCACGAGGTTGCCCAGCGTCATGGAGAAGATCGCCAGAATCAGGATCACGCTCGACAGGTCGGAAGGCCCCCCGGAGGCCAGCATGACCAGCCGCATCAGCAAGGCCGTGGCGGCGAGTTTGGGGACCGTCGCAATGAAAGTGGTGGTAACATTGGAGGCGCCTTCATAGATATCGGGCGCCCAAAAATGCAAGGGGAAAAGGGAAAGTTTAAAGAAAAAAGCCGTCAAGGTAAGGACGATGGCCAATATCCCCAGCCGCTGGGCCATGAAGGCCGGCAGTCGCGGCATGATCTCCACAAGAAAAGTGGAATGGGCCATGCCGTAAAGATAGCCCATGCCGTAGAGCATGATCCCCGTGGCTATGGCGCCGAAGAAGAGGTATTTTATCGCCGCTTCCAGCTGCGTTTTCGACTGGCTCTTTCTTAAGGGCACGATGGCATAGAGGCTAAAGGAGGAAATCTCCAGGCTGACCACAATGGTGATGAGTTCTACGGCACTCACCAGCATCATCAGCCCCAGAGTCGAAAAGCCGAGGAACATGAAATATTCCGGCAAAAAATCTTCTTCTATATCATCCTCCCGTTCAAACATGAAAAGGACGAGGCAAAGGCCGGCGACGATCAGGAGCTTGAAGACCTGAGAGAAAGAATCCACCCGGTAGGCCCCGGAAAAAAGCTCACCCCGGAAACCAACACTCAAGGCGGTCACGACAAGGCCGATGCAGATCAAGATCCTGGCTGAGGCAAAGGGGGGAACTTTTTTCTTGCCCAGAGAGAAGAGCAGAAAGAAGATGGAAAAAAACAGCATGTAAAGTTCAGGAAAAAGCATCATACCAGGACCCCTCAATGGGCTATGTTTTTTAGTTGCATTTGCAGGTTCATCAGGGTGACTTCCATCACGGCCAGGAAAGGCCGGGGGAAAAGTCCCACCCAGAACACGAAAATGCTCAGCGGCACCAGATAAATTATCTCTCTTACATTCATGTCTTTAATGCCGCTCTGGTCCTCCCGGCCCCAGGCGATCTGCTTGAGGAGCCGCAGCATGTAGGCGGCCGCCAGCACCGCCCCGAGAACGGCAAGGAAGCCGGCCAGCTGGCTCCTGGCAAAGGCGCTCACGAGCACGTAGAGCTCGCCGACAAAGCTGTTCGTTCCGGGGAAAGCAAAGGAGGAGACGGCAAAGAGGCCGAAGAATCCCACGTAAATGGGGGCAATCTTGCCCAAGCCCGCATTGTCGATGATCTCCCGGCTGTGGGTCCGTTCGTAAACGATGCCCACCAGCAAAAAGAGCGCCCCGGTGGTGATGCCGTGGTTGAGCATCTGCAGCATCGCGCCTTCCAGACCATACAGAGTAAAGGTGAAGATCCCCAGGGTCACAAAGCCCATGTGGGCCACACTGGAATAGGCGATCAGCTTCTTCATATCCGTCTGGCTCAGGCAGACAAACCCTCCGTACACGATGCCGATCACGGAAAGGGTAATCATCAGAGGGGCGAAATAGGCGCTCGCCAGGGGGGTAATGGGCAGGCAAAAGCGCAGGAAACCGTAGGTCCCCATCTTCAGGAGGATGCTCGCCAGAAATACGCTGCCCGCCGTCGGCGCCTCCGTATGTGCCGCCGGCAGCCAGGTATGGAAGGGAAACATGGGCACCTTAATGGCAAAGGCAATGGCAAAGGCCATAAATACCCACATCTGAAAATGCATGCCGTAGCCCTTATACATCGCTTCCGGGATGCTGAAGGTGCTGTTGGTCAGATAAAGGGCGATAATCGCCACCAGAAGAAAGACGCTGCCGAAGAGGGTGTAAATGAAGAACTTGATGGAGGCGTAATCCTTCCGCGGCCCTCCCCAAACGGCAATCAGGAGATACATGGGGATGAGCATGGCCTCCCAGAAGACATAGAAGAGGATAAAGTCTAAAGAACAGAAGACCCCGATCATGGCCGTTTCCATGAGCAGGATGCAGATCATGAATTCCTTGACCCGCTGGCTGATGGCCGTCCAGGAGCAAAGCACGCAGATCGGCGCTATGAGGGCCGTCAGCACAATCAGCATGATCGTGATGCCGTCCACCCCCAGGACATAGCCGATATTATAGGCCGGTATCCAGGGCAGCACCTCGCCAAACTGGAACTTCGGAGTACGGATGTCGAAGTGGGAAAAAAGCACCAGCGCCATGACCAGGGTGAGGGAGGCGGCAACGAAGGCTGCCACCCTGATCTTCCTTGCATCGCTGAGGAAAAGGATGACCAGGGCCCCGAGCAGGGGAAGGAAGGTGACCGTGGAGAGTATCGGGAATCCGAAGGGATTCATTATCAAGTATGACGACATGGTTGTTATTCCCTTTTTATGCCCCTATAAAACAAGCCAAAGCACGGCAAAAAGCGAGAGCAGCGCCAGACCGATATAGGTCTGGAGCCGGCCGGTTTGCAGCTTCTTCACGACCCCTCCGAGACCCACCACAGCTACTGCCGTACCATCGACAACGCCATCGATGACCTTCCTGTCAAAACTGTAAGACAGCTCGGCGTTCTTAAAAAGCGCGCTCAGGCCCACACGGCGATAGAGCTCCCCCCAAAAGGCATCCAGGGGAGCAATGACCCTTTCATCGAACTTAAGGAAGAAGTGCGCACCCTTCCGGTAGAAATAATCCACATCCAGGTTGACCTTCGCCTCCGGGGCGAGTTTCTTGACCAGCAGGAAAAAGACCAGTCCCGTAAAGGCCAGAATTTGCAGCATCTCCGACAGGTGGGGGAGGTTGTAGGGCTGATACTCTACCGGGAAAGGCAGGAGGACGTAAAGGGTCTGCGGAAAAACTCCGATAATGAAGCACAGGAGGGCCGTCAGCCCCATGGCCCAGAGCATGTTCCCGGGCGGCTCCTTGGCCACAATCGGCGCCTCTTCCTTGCCGAAAAAGGCAAAGTAGGTGACCTTCAAACCCACGGAGAGAAATGTCCCGATCCCGGCCAGGTTCATCAAAGCCATGAGCCAGAGCCGGCCCTCATGGTGGGCCGCGGCCACGATCATGGACTTGCTGACAAAGCCGCTGAAGAGGGGAAATCCGGAGATGGACACGGCCCCGACAACGTAGAAGATCATGGTCCAGGGCATGTATTTGTACAGGCCGCCCAGGCGGCTCAACTTGGCCGTGCCGGCCATGTAAAGGACCGAACCGGCGCCCATGAAGAGCAGGGCCTTGTACAGGATGTGGGCAAAGGCATGGGCCGCGGCGCCGTTTACCGCCATATGCGTGCCGATGCCGACCCCGGCCACCATGTATCCCACCTGGCTGATGATGTGATAGGCCAGGACCCGGCGGATGTCATTTTCGATCACGGCGTAACAGACGCCAAAGACGGTCATCGCCGTTCCCAGGATGGCCAGGATCTCAAAGCCCGTAAATCCCCGGGCGAGCACGTAGACGGCCGTCTTGGTCGTGAAGGCGCATAAAAATACCGCTCCTTCCACAGAGGCCTCGGGGTAGGCATCGGGGAGCCAGGCGTGGAGGGGCAGGACGGCCGCATTCAAGGCCAGACCTGCCAGGATCAGGTATTCCGGCCAGGAGGCCTGCGCCGGGAGGATACTCTCGAAGGCCATGCTGCCCGTCTGGTAGTAATGCACCATGAACCCCGTGAAGAGCAGGAGCCCGCCGAAGACGTGAAAGAGGAGATAGCGGAAGCCCGCGGCGACGGAGTGCTTCTCCTTCCCGTACCAAACCAGGAAGACGGAGGAGAAGGCCATGATTTCCCAGAAGATGAAGAGGGTCAGGTAATCCCCCGCGAAGACGGCCCCCAGCGCGCTTCCCACATAGAAGAAACCGGCGAGATGGTGGCCGTCCTCCTCCCGGTGGAGCGCATAGAGAGCGCCCAGGAAGGCCATGATGACGAAGACCCAGGCAAAGACCATACTCAGTTTGTCCACCCGTCCGAACAGCCCGTCAATATTTAAAAAATGGTATTGGCCGTACTGGCCGTACTGCGTCAGGGCCACGGAAACAATCGCCAGCAGGGGAATCAGGAGGAGGAGCCCCTTCTTGGCTTTACCCTTGAAGAGGGGCAAGAGCAATGCCCCCAGGAAAAAGAACAGGGCTGGATGGAGCCATCTATCCATAATAGTCCTCGTCTTTGGCAAGAAACAGATGGGCGATGCCTTTACTTATCTTGATGAGCAAGAAACAGCCGACCAGGGTAAAGAATGTCCAAAAAGCGTAAATTTTATCGACAAAATAATGGGCCTCTTCCCGGGGGGAAAAAATGTCCAGCACCACGATGATGCCGAGGAGGACATAAAATCCCTTCTTCAGCAGGGGACTGTTTCTTCTCAAGTATTCGATAGCCTTCAACGTCTTCATGGTAAAACCCTCAGAAAAGCTTTCCGATCAGCGTTACGAAAAAATTCGGATACATGCCTAAGGCCAGGGAAATAAGGGAGGCCAGCACCAGGGGGATGACCATGGTAAGCGGCGCTTCCTTGATGTCTTTTCTGCTCCAGCCCTCTTTCTTGCCTTCAAAAAAGGCGCGGATGGTGATGGGGACGAAATAGGCGGCATTCAGGATCGTACTGATCATGAGGACGATCAGGATCGGCATGTTGCTTATTTTCAGGGCTCCGTTGAGCAGATACCACTTGGTGACGAATCCGCCGACGGGCGGCGCCCCGATCATGCTGAGCGAAGCCAGGGCAAAGGCGCCCATGGTGAAAGGCATGGCGTAGCCGATCCCGGCCATGTCGCTGATCTTCTTTTTATGATGGGCCACATAGATGGCGCCGGCGCAGAAAAACAGGGTGATCTTGCTGAACCCATGGTTGACGATATGGATGATCCCGCCCAGGACTCCGGCATTATCGAGGAGCGCCACGCCCAGGACGATATAGGAGAGCTGGCTCACCGTGGAGTAGGCAAGCCGCGCCTTGAGATCATCCTTGGTCAGGGCGATGATCGAGGCCGCCAGGATCGTAAAGGACACGATATAGGCCGTCGTGATGCCAAGCCCCGTTCCCTGGAGGAGATTCGTGCCGAAGGTGGAAAGCATGACCCGGGAAATGCAAAACACACCGGCCTTCACCACGGCCACGGCATGGAGCAGGGCGCTGACCGGCGTGGGGGCGACCATCGCCGAAGGCAGCCAGTTGTGCAAGGGCATGATGGCGGCCTTGGCAAAACCGAAGAGAAAGAGGAAGTAGGCGACGGTCGTCCAAAGCTGATCCGCTGCTTGGGGAAAGATGCCGCCCCGCACATCGTTGGCAAAGTCCAGGGTCCCCGTGAGCAGGTACGTCAGGATCAGGGCCGGCAGGAGAAATCCCTTCGAAGTGCCCATGAGATAAACGAGGTATTTCTTGGCCCCGGCATAACCCTCCTCATCCTGGTGATGGGCCACGAGGGGATAGGTAAAGAGGGTGATGACCTCGTAAAAGAGATAGAGGGTAAAGAGGCCGCCCGCATAGGAAACACCCTGGGCTCCCAGGATGGCGGCGGCAAAACAGGTGTAGTAGCGCGTCTGGGCGTGCTCCTTCAGGCTTCTCATATAGCCGATATTGTAAAAGGAGGCAAAGATCCAGAGAAAGGACGAGACGATGCCGAAGATGAGCGACAGGGCATCGACGCGGAAATTCAAAGAGATGCCCGGGGCGATGGTGGAGAGCGTATAGACGATCAGGTTTCCTTGCCACACAACCGGCACCATCGACATCACGGAAAGAAAGGTCAAGACGGCGCCGGCAATGGACCAGAACTCCCTCAGATTCGGCCTCTTACCGGAGAACATGATCAAAAACGAGCAAACAAGGACAATCGCTATCGGTAAAAGGGGCTGTGCGCTCTCCATAACCATAGGGTTCACTCTTTCATCTCCTGCAAATTTCCCCCCTCGATGTGCAGGTGTTTCCTGAAGATGAGGATCACGATGCCAAGCGCCAGGGCCGCTTCCGCCGCAGCGATACCCATGATGATCAGGGCGAACACCAAACCGGAGGCATTCTCCGGGGCAATGAACCTGTTCAAGGCCACGAGGTTCAGTCCCGCGCCGTTCATGATCAATTCCATGGACACGAGCATTCCGATGAGCGTGCGCCGGTACAGGAGGCCCACGATCCCGCAGAAGAGCAGGAAAAGGGCCACAAACAGATAGACATATACCTGGTTGTAAAGCAAAGCAGTCATTGTTTCCCCCGGGAGAAGAGGGCGAGCATAATGGCGCCCAGGATCCCCACCACCAGCAAAAGCGAGATAAGTTCGAAGGGCAACATCAGTTCATCGAAAAAGGCCCGGCCGATACGCTTCGTGTCCATGGCAAAGGTTGGGCTCCCCGTCCGGGGAAAGGTATCGATGACGAAGCGGACAAAGAGCAAGAGGGAAATCATGCCGATCCCCAAGGCGGCCACGAACTTGCCTAAGGTCGTCCATTCCTTCGGTTTGAGGTAAAAGGGCCCCACCAGCATGATGGCAAAGGCAATCAGCACGGAAATGGCGCCCACATATATGAGGATCTGCATCATGGCGAGAAAGGGGCTGTTTAAATAGATATAGAGGCCCGCGATGCCGAACATGGCCGTGACCAACCCGATCATGGCATGGATGAGGGACCCGGCCAAAACAGCCATGACCGCGCCGCCCATGGTGACAAGGATGACCAGAAAAAAGATGATTTCCGCACTGCTCATGATGCCTTTTTCCTCTTTTCAAATTCCTTGACCAGATCGTAGTAACAGTCCTCTCGCTTATAACCCGCGGGGTTAAAATCCGCCGAAAAGGCCAGGGCATCGTAAGGACAAACCTCCACACAGATACCGCACTGGCTGCACGTCGTGAAGTTCAGGATATAGAGGGTGCCGGTCTTGCGCTTCTCCCCTTCCCGCTTCTCCCCTTCCACTTTCTCGATGGACCCGGAGGGGCAGCTCCGGACACAGATCTGACAGGCAATACAGGCATTCTTCTCGGGGTTCTCCTGATCGGCGACCAGCTTGGTATGGCCGCGAAACCGGGGGCTGATTTTTATCAGCTCGCGAGGATACTGAGAGGTCACGGCGGGCTGGAAAAAAGCCCGGAGCGTAACCCCCAGACCGGCGATCAGCGAAACCATGCCCCTAATGAATGTCCCAGTGAATGCTCCAGGCGATGCCGTCATAGCTTCAACAGGCCTCCGGTCACCAGCAGGTTAAGAAAGGTCAAGGGAATGAGCACCTTCCAGCAAATATTCAAAAGCTGATCGAACCTGACCCGGGGATAGGTCCAACGCAGCCACATGATGACAAAGACGAGAAAATAAGATTTCAGGAGAAACCACAGGATGCCGGGGAGCACCGGTCCTCCGTATCCTCCCAGGAAGAAGGTCGTCGCAATGGCGCTGACGATAAAGATATTCGTATATTCCGCGAGAAAGAACAGGGCAAACCGCATGCCGGAATATTCCGTATGGTAACCCGCCACGAGTTCGCTTTCCGCCTCGGGCAAGTCAAAAGGCGTCCGGTTGGTCTCGGCCACCGCGGCAATGAAGTAGATCAGAAAGGCCAGGGGCTGATAGACGACAAACCAGAGGCCCTCCTGGGCCTGGACGATGTCTTTCAGGGACAGGGAATTGGCCATCATGATCACCGGCAAAAGCGCAAGCAAAAGCGGTATCTCATAGGCCACGTTCTGGGCCACACTCCGGATGGAACCGATCAGGGCGTACTTGTTGTTCGATCCCCACCCGGCCATCAAGATGGAAAGCACGGACAAGGAGGAAAAGGCCAGGATCACGAGGATCCCGACGTTAATATCCCTGACCTGGAGCGAGGCATCAAAGGGAATCACGACAAAGGATACGACCACGGGAATAAAGATCAGCGTCGGCGCCAGCCAGTAGAGGGATTTTTCCACATGCCGCGGGGTGATGATCTCTTTTCCCAGGAGTTTCAAGGCATCGGCCAGAGGCTGGATCAGGCCGAAGGGGCCCACCTCCTTGGGACCGATGCGCCGCTGCATGCGTCCGGCCACTTTTCTTTCCGCCCAGGTCAAAATCAGGGCATTGACCACGACGAAGATCATGACGCCGATCAAGCCCGCGATCAGGTGGAAAAGCTTCGCACCGATTATGTTTACCAGTTGGTCCATTTCTTCTTCACCGCTGCTACCGGTCAATCTCCGGGATGACCAGATCGAGGCTTCCCAAAATCGCCACCGCATCGGCCAGCATGTTTCCCCTCGCCAGTTCGGGGAAGATGATGAGGTTGGAAAGCGAAGGGACCCGCCATTTCATCCGGTAGGGCGTATCGCTTTCATCGCTCACAATATAGACGCCCACTTCGCCCCGGGGCGTCTCCACGGTATGATACAGGTCGCCCTTGGGGGGCTTCAACTTCTTGGGCACCTTTTCAGCCATCACCGGACCTGCGGGCAGCGCCGCCAGGGCCTGCTCGACGATCTTCAGGCTGTTTTCCATCTCCTGGATGCGCACCATATAAATATCCAGGGCATCGCCCCGCGTTCCCGTGGGGATGGCAAAGTCCATCTTCTCATACACGGAATAGGGGTCCATCTTCCGTAAATCCATGGGGATACCCGTGGCCCTTAGCACCGGGCCGGAGACGCCGTATTTCCTCGCCCTTTCCTGGTCGATCACGCCGACGCCTTTCGTCCGGTTTATGAAGATCACATTTTGCGAAACCAGCTTATCGTAGATCGCGAAGCGGCTCTTCATCCTGGTAATAAAAGCCTTGGTGCCGGCAACAAAGTTATCGTCCACATCGTTGTAGAGACCGCCAAAACGGAAATAGCAGTAGGTGAGCCGGGAACCCGCAATGCCCTCCAGGATGTCAAGGATCTGTTCCCGGTCGTCGAAGACGTACAGGAAGGGCGTCAGGGCCCCCAGATCGGCCAGATAAGCCCCTAACCAGAGCAGATGGCTGGCCATCCTGTTTAATTCCGTAGCAATAACGCGTACATATTCCGCCCTCTCCGGGACGGGGATGCCGCAGAGCCTTTCCACGGCCGTCACGTATCCCAGATTGAAGGACATCGCTCCCAGGTAATCCATCCGGCCGGTATTGGGAAGGAACTGAAGATAGCTCCTGTTTTCCGCCATTTTTTCGTGCATCCGGTGGAGATAGCCGAGCACCGGTTCCGCCCATTGGATATACTCGCCGTCCATCTTCAGGACCACCCGCAGGACCCCATGGGTGCTGGGATGCTGGGGGCCGAGATTGATGCAAAAGGTGTCTTCGCATTCCTGGGGCCGGAAGGAATTAAGCAGTGCCCAGTCTTCACCGGGAACGGGAGTCTTTTCCTTGCGCAGGGGATAGTGATCTATCCCGTCATGGAGGAAGAGATAGGCCATGTTGGGATGGCCGTCAAAGCGGACCCCGTAAAACTCGTGAATTTCCCTTTCATACCAGACGGCGCTGTCAAAAATAGATCCGAGAGAGGGAGCCACAGGCACCTGGGGATCCACCTTGTGAGTCACTTTCACGCGGCAGAGCGACTCATGATGGCCGAAGAAGTAGACCAGTTCCAGGTATTCCCGATAATCCACACACAGAACCGTCGCCAAATAGAAGTTCCGTTCCCCGAAGAAACAGGCTGCCTTCGGCAAATCCTCGGCTTTAACGTCCAAGGCGAGGTGATATCCCCTCTCCCGGTAGTCAAGCTGACTCACCACGACATCTTTCAGGCAAGCCGCCAGTTCGGCCTTTACGTTCTCTACCATCGTTGCTCCGGTCCCGGAAATCTTCTCGTGCCGGTAATCTTTTCCTCGAGTTTCAAAAAGCCCTCGAGCAGGCCTTCCGGCCGGGGAGGGCATCCCGGTACGTAAACGTCCACGGGTACGAGGAGATCAACACCCTCGACCACGTTATACTGCCCCTCAAAAACGAAAGGGCCGCCCGAGATGGCGCAGTTGCCCATGGCGATGACCCACTTCGGGGAAGGCATCTGTTCGTAGAGGGTCTTGAGCACGGGCGCCATCTTTTTCGTCACCGTACCGGTAACAATCATCAGGTCTGCCTGGCGGGGCGTGGCGCGAAAAACGCCCGCACCGAACCTGTCCAGATCAAACCGTGCCATGGCCACGGACATCATCTCGATGGCGCAACAGGCGAGCCCAAAGGTCATCGGCCAGATGGAATTGGCCCGGGCCAGATTGAGCACTTTTTCCACAACGGCAAATTTTACTGGTAGATCTTGCGCTTCCAGGTGAACACCCCTTTCCCCCACGCATAAATGATGGCCAGGGCAATGATTAAAACAAAAGATAAGAGGGCAAAAAATTCATAGGTTCTTTCCCCGCGGGCATAACTCACGGCCACGGGAAAGAGATAGAGAACGTCGACATCGAAGGCAATAAAGATCAGGGCATAAATGTAATAGGTCATACCGTACCTGATCCAGGCACTGCCGTATGGTTCTATGCCGCATTCGTAAGTGTTGAGGGTCTTTTCGCCCCTGGTCCGGGGAGCAAGGAAATAGGCAATACCTATTGGTACAAGTGTAAAGAGGACAGCCACAATAAGGAAGATGAGCAGTGGTAAGAAATCTTCTAGGATATTCATAGTATCTTCCGCCCAAAACTGAGCTTAATCTTACATTACAGCTGTTTTGTATCCGCGCATGTACCAAATATCATGGTGTATGTCAAGATTTATTACGGAGAGCTTAGTCGCCGGGGAGAATATATTTTCCGATAACCCGCCACAATTCATCTCTGCCGGCGCCCGTCCGGGTGGAAAAAAGCACGGGAGCACAGGCCGGCTGCCCGAGGGATTCCAGAATTGTACGGCGGCGCTGCAGCAGCTGTTGTTTGGAAACCTTATCAATCTTCGTAAGAACGAGCGCATAAGGGATACGGTAATGTTCAAACCATTGCACCATGGCCAGGTCTTGTTCGCCCGGATCCCGGCGGATGTCCAGGAGCAAAATGACCAGACGCAACATCTGCCTCCCCCTGAGGTAAGCCTCCACCATGGGACCCCATTTTTTCTTCACCGCCGCCGGCACCCGCGCAAAGCCGTAGCCGGGCAAATCCACGAGGGAGAACAGCTCGTTGATGTAAAAAAAATTGACCAGCTGCGTGCAACCCGGTGCGTTGCTCGTCTTGGCCAAGCCTTTCCTCCTGGTCAGGGCATTGATCAGGGAAGACTTGCCGACGTTCGATCTCCCGGCAAAGGCCACCTCAGGCAGCTGCTCCGGGGGATAGTGGGACGGCTCCACGGCACTTTTTATAAACCGGACCGAATGAATTATCATAGGATTATCTTTATGTTGACAATTTCAGGGAAGAAACGTCGGAGCAGATCATAAGCCGAGTTCTGTTGCGTCTCCAGTTACCCGAAAGCCGCCGATGATCATTCCTCTGGGACAACAGTTGCCTGTTGCCTCAAGCGACACTACCCGAGAACGTCGAGCGGGCCGCCCTCAAATGTTCTCCTATTTGGTCTTGCTCCGGATGGGGTTTACCAAGCTTTCCCGGTCACCCGGGAAACTGGTGAGCTCTTACCTCGCCTTTTCACCCTTACCCCGGCCGTCCGGGGCGGTATATTTTCTGTGGCACTTTCCTTAGGGTCGCCCCCAGTCGCCGTTAGCGACCATCCTGCCCTGCGGAGCTCGGACTTTCCTCCCGTCCCTGGCGGGACCAGCGATCATCTGCTCTACTCCGGCGCTTTTTTCCTGAATTGTCAGTTCATACCTTGATCTTGCACTCCTTGAGCGGGCCCTTCCGTCATTTTTTTCCGTTTTGGTCATACCAATATATAATGCGATTACAGTTAGGACAGGTAATGAGATCCTCCGACCTTTGCAGTTCGATATAAAGCTGCGGGGGGATGTTCATATAGCAGCCTGCGCAAATCTCTTTCCAAACCGCCACCACGGCCAGTCCTCTGTTCAGGACTTTAATGGCCTCATAGCGTTTCAGAAGGTCCCGGGCTATCTTACCCCTGAGTCCGCTGCTCTTTTCGCTGCAAGCCGCGAGGACCGCGTCCAAAGACTGCAGTTCCGTTTCCAGCTTTTTTCTCTCCTCCGCATATTTCCTGCTATAGGCTTCCGTTTCTTTTTCTTTGACTTTGAAGGCCTCGCGCACCTTGTCCACTTCCTCAAGGAGGGAGATTATCTCATCTTCCGTTTCACTGCTTGCCGTTTCGAGGCCTTCGATTTCCTTCAGAACCGCTTGATATTCCTTGTTCGTCTTTACCTCGCCCAGTCGCGCTTTGGCCTTTTTCAGCCCCTCTTGGCCTTTCTTCAGCTTTTCCTCTTTCTCCCGGTGGGCCTTCTGAATCTCTTCATAGCTCTGCCTTTGTTCTTCAAGGCCGGCCTGGAGAACCTTGAATGTCTCATCCAGCGTGGCAATCTCCTCCGGTAAGTTTCGGCACCTTACATTGACTTTGTTCATCTCCGACTCTGCCTGTTGCAGCTCAATTAAAAGCGCTACCTGTTCTTTCAAGAATCTTTCCCCTTTCCTGTCCGCAATATAAAAAAAAATGCACCCTGTGAAGGTGCATTATTAAAGGAAGACTTGGCCTCTGTAGAGGGCGCACGTCTGATCTCCTGCCGTGCCACTATAAAAAAACAACCTGTAAAAATCATTTTTTCCTAACAATAAACCGTTACTCACTTTTATTAAATAATAATGGGCCCACCTGGATTCGAACCAGGGACCTACCGGTTATGAGCCGGTGGCTCTACCAATTGAGCTATGGGCCCATAAGGGCACGAAACTATCTATCTCATTTCACCAATGGTTTCAATATTTTTCTGCGGGAAGGGTTCCTCAATTTTCTTAAGGCGTTGGCTTCCAACTGCCGGTCACGCGCGATATCCGTCATCTCCCGTGGTTCGTCAAAGGAAAAATCGCCCCGTTCACTGATGCCGAAACGCATGCGGAGCACCTTTTCCTCCCGGGGCGTCAACGTGGAAAGAATCTTCCGCGTTTGTTCGGCCAGATCCATATTGATCGTCGCCTCGGCCGGAGACATGATCTTCTTATCCTCGATAAAATCACCCAGGTGGCTGTCTTCCTCTTCGCCGATCGGAGTTTCCAGGGAAATGGGCTCCTTGGCGATTTTCAATACCTTCCGCACCTTCTCCAAGGGATACTCCATCTTGTTGGCGATTTCTTCGGGGGTAGGCTCTCTGCCCAGTTCCTGTACCAGATACCGGGAAATGCGAATCAATTTATTGATGGTCTCAATCATATGGACAGGTATTCTGATCGTCCGGGCCTGATCCGCGATGGCCCGGGTAATGGCCTGCCTGATCCACCAGGTCGCATAGGTAGAGAACTTGTAGCCCCGTTGATATTCGAATTTATCAACCGCCTTCATCAGGCCGATATTGCCTTCCTGAATCAAATCCAGAAACTGCAGGCCTCTGTTGGTGTACTTCTTGGCAATGCTCACCACGAGACGCAGGTTTGCTTCCACCAGTTTTCTTTTGGCGGTTTCCGCCTTTTCTTCGCCAACCTCGATGGTCTGGACGATCTTTTTCAGGGTGGTCGCCGGAAGTCCCGTTTCCTTCTTTATCTCTTTGAGCTTTTTATCGGCATTGTTGATAATACCTTCGAATTCTTTGAGTTTCGTCAAAGAAACGCCGCATTCGGCGGCAATTTGCCTCCCCTTGCCAGGCGTCTCTTCGATACGCTTCCAGGTCTTTTCCATTTCCGCAAGCGACAAACCCGTATCCGCTTTGCAGCGGGCGATGTCCCTTTCCAGCTTTTCTATCTCCAGGACGTATCTTTTTAAGATCTCCACGATCCGGCTGATCTGTTTTTTACTGAACTTAACCTTGCGGCACAGGTTGATGATGGATTTCCTGTTTTTTTCCGTTTTTTCCTTGAGCAGTCTCTTCTCGGCCTCGACCAGTCCCTTCTCTTTGAGCCTCCGCTTAATATCTTCATTTTTCCCGTGGAGGTCCGAAATTTTATCGACAAGTTTGATGACCCGCTCCCGGTGCTTGTCTTCCTCTACATAGCCCTCTTCATCCTCAACATTGTCCAGCACATTCTTGATGCGCAGCGTCCCATCTTTGAGGTTTTCCCCGATTTTGATTACTTCATTTATCGACAGCTCCACGGAAAAAATCGCATCCAATCCCTCGCGGGCGCCTTCTTCGATCTTCTTGGCGATCTCCACTTCTCCCTCCCGGCTGAGAAGCGACACAAATCCCATCTCCCGGAGGTACATCTTGACCGGATCACCTGTTTTCCCGACGGTTGACATGATATCGAGCACATCCTCGCCCTTGAGGTCCACGCTGTCATCCACCGTCTTTTTAACGACCAGCTTTTCCCCTTTATCCGTATCGATGATATCAATATTCTTCTCACCAAAGAGCATAATGATATCATCTATTTGTTCTGAAGATACAATGTCTGCCGGCAGCAAATCATTCACATCATCATAGGTGAGGAATCCTTTTTCTTCACCCAGCGTAATGAGTTTCTTAAATTCTTCAGATTGCTGTTCTTTCGCCATGTCGGTTTCTCCCCGTTTTTGTTTTCCCTTGAGCGCCATAATCATACACCATTCATTATTCTGGATCCCCGAACCTGTCCTTCAGCCCACCCCGTGCTTGACATGGTGGGCTTTGCTGCAAATTTCACGGGGTGAAGACTTTTACGAAGTCTCCATTTTTCCCTCTTTTGTGAGCCGATCTTTTTCCTCTAACAGCCGGCTGCATAAATCACGATCACCTTTTGCTTGTGCCTGGTCAAGCTCCCTGTTTAGGTCCCTGCTTTTTTTCTGGACCCACTTTTGTTTTATCCGCCTTATCGTATCGGAAACGTAACGACTCATTACCGTTTCATCGTCTCCCTTTTCTTCAAGCAACAATCTGAGGATTTGCTCTTTGAGAGGGCCCGTCTCCACCCCCTCCAGGAAAAAGGAAACCTCGATTTTTCCCTGGGGATTATTGGCAGCTGAAAGTAAGATTTCTTCACCAAGAGTTTTCAGGTCAGTGTTTAGGAAATAGTCTAAAATTTTTGCTTCTTTTACCTTAGCGATGCTTTCCGGTTGTTCCAGCATTAACATAATAAGGCTTAATTCCACTTTGTCAACCGGGGTGCCTTTTTTTTCACTCGCCGGCGGGGGGCTGGCAGGAGTTAGCACCCCCTTCCGGCCCGCCTCCCTTTGCAGTACCTCCGGATCGATGCCCAGTTTTTCGGAAACCCGGCGCAAAAAAAGATTTCGCTCTATGGCGTTATCGAGACTGGCGAGGAAGGACAAGGCCTCCTGGGCAGCATCCCGTTTTTCTTCCAGCGTGTCTCTCCCCATCACCAGAGAATCGATATAATAATCCACTGCCGAAGGCGCGCGGGCGATGAGCTCTTCCAGGCTCTGCCGGCCAAATTTCCTTATGAAATCATCAGGATCATAATTTTCCGGCAGCACGCCGGCCCTGGTCTGAAGACCGCCGCTCAGAAATAAAGGAAGGCTCCTTGCGAGAGCCTTCTTCCCCGCTTCATCGGGGTCAAAGAGGACGACGACCTGTCCCGTATACCGCCTCAGGAGGTCGACCTGCTCCCGGGTAAGGGCCGTGCCCAGGGTCGCCAGAGCATTCGTCATCCCGGCGTTCCGCAGGGCAATCAGGTCGAAATACCCCTCCACCAGGATGGCATAACCCGCTTTTCTGATGCCTTCCTTGGCTCTGGGCAACCCGTAGAGGTTCCGGCCTTTACTGAAGACGGGGGTTTCCGGGGAATTCAGATATTTGGGCTCCCCTATGTCGATAATCCGGCCGCCGAAGGCAATCACCTGACCCGCCGCATCCTCGATGGGAAACATCAGACGCCCCCGAAAGCGGTCATAAATGTCTCTCCTGCCGCGGCCATTTTCTTCTGCCTTGGCGATTAACAAACCTGCCTGACAAGCCACCTCCAGGCGAACTTTTTTTTGTTCGAAATAACTCTTGAGGGTCCTTGGCCCCACACCGGCATAACCGAGGCGAAATTCCCGGACCACCTCCTCGCTGATGCCCCGTTTTTTCAAATATTCCCTGGCATTCAGGCCGGCGGGAGAAAAAAGATTTTCCACAAACCACGCGGCTGCCGCCTCGTTTATGCTCTGGAGCTGCTCGCGGAGGCCCTGCTGCATCCTCTCCCCAGGGGTCATGGCCTGCTCAGGGATGACAATCCCCCACTTCTTTGCCAAATGCCGCGCCGCCTCCGGAAAGGTCATACTGTTTAGCTTCATGAGAAAGGAAAAAACATGCCCGCCTTCCCCGCATCCGAAACAATGAAACATCTGTTTCTCGCGATTCACCGTGAAGGAAGGTGTTTTTTCTTTATGAAAGGGACAAAGACCGAGGAAATTTCTTCCCGCTTTTTTCAGGGTGACATACTCCGAAACCAACTCCACAATATCCGCTTTTCTCTTAATTTCCTCAATTTTATCGTCGGGTATGAGCCCCTTCAATTATTGTACCTCACCGGATTTTGCTAATTAAGATAAGTAGTTTTAAACATTTGTCAATTAAATAAGACGCCTTCGCAGCTATTTGGTAGATAGTGCGTCCTATCAGGAACTCAGAGCATCTTGTCGCTCAGTTTCCTTCCTCCCAGAATGTGCATGTGGAGGTGGAAGATGACCTGCCCTCCCTCCTTGTTACAGTTGATGACGGTTCTGAACCCTCTTTGCTCGACACCCTTGAGCTGCGCGATCTTCGGTACCGCGGCGAGCATGGCGTTCAGGTATTCCTGATTTTGCGGTGTGACATCCATCAGGGTAGGGATGTGCTGCTTGGGAATGACGACCACGTGCACCGGCGTAATGGGATGGATGTCGTCGAAAGCCAAAACCTTATCGTCTTCGTATACCTTGCTGCATGGTACCTCGCCTGCGATGATCTTGCAGAATATACAGTCCACAGCGTCAAAGCCTCCTCATTTTATAGGTGTTTAGGCTGTAGACTGAAGGCTGTTAGTCGCTACGCATGGCGTTCCTACGGTCTAAAAACCTACAGTCTATCTACCTAGTGTCCATCCGGAAACTCCGGATGAGACACTATTGGTTTCCAATTCGGAAACGAGGGATTTTGCGTCCTGGCTAGGAAATCAAGGGGTTGCGCGGAGGCGTACACGTAGTACGCCGCACAAGCAAGCCCGTAGATTGACACCGCCAGGGCGGAAAAGAACCGTTTCCGGATGGAAACTACCTAAGTTGTTCGGCGGCCGCTTCTATCGCCGCCGTTAGTGATAGTGCGCCGGCATACAATGCCTTGCCGATGATGACGCCCGTCACACCATATTCCTCAATTTCCCGGAGCTTTTTAATATCCTCAAGGCCGGCCACACCGCCCGACGCGATAACAGGGATCTCGACAGCCTGGGCCAGGGCCTTGGTAGCCTCGATATTCACCCCCGTGCCCATCCCGTCCCTTTTTATGTCTGTATAGATGATTGCGGCGAGCCCTTCCTTCTCGTAGCGTTTTGCCAGAACCAGCGGGGAAGCGGCCGACTCTTCCGTCCATCCCTGCACAGCCACCTTGCCATCAGCCGCATCGATGCCGAGAATGATCCGGCCGCGGTGAGCCCGGCAGGAGGAGCGTACGAATGCTTCATCCCTCAGGGCCGCCGTGCCGAGGATTATCCATTGCACGCCCACCTCCAGGTAACGCTCAATGGTCTCGCGGTTTCTGATCCCACCGCCAACCTGGACGGGCATCGACACGGCCCCGACGATTGCCTGGATCGCCGCAGCGTTTTTCGGTTCCCCTGCGAGGGACCCGTCCAAATCCACTACGTGGAGGCGTGTTGCCCCCTGCTCCTGCCATTTCCGGGCCACGACCGCGGGATCATCGGCATAGACGGTTACCCGACCGAAATCACCCTGGGCCAGGCGAACGCACTTGCCCTCTCGCAAATCGATAGCCGGAATGATCATCATTTGTCGGGCGTCCCCCATACATTGCCATTGCGAGTATCTGACGACGGTGCTCCGCAACGGCGTGATTAATGTTAGAAACTTATGCTGTCATTGCGAGGCGTCCCTCGGACGCCGTGGCAATCTCTAACCGCGTGGGATTGCTTCGTCGCCGGCCCCCATCCCTTGCCGATTACTTGATACCGGGAAAGATCTTCACCATCTCCCCAATTCCCTCTTCCGCCAGTTCGCGCGCCGTCAGCCATTTCACTCCCCGCGTAAAGAAAGAGGAAAACTGAAAGACGTTTTCCATCAGGGAACTTTGCGTCTTGTCGAAGGCGGCCCGCCAAACAACACGGCCATCGTCCACCCTTACCAGATGGACGTCAAAGGCCACGGAAGCCGGCTTTTCCACGGAGTACCAATAGCCCACTCTTTCCCGGTAGCGGAATAGGTAGCCGGCCAAGACCCCGTCCGCTCCCAGTTCCTTGCCCACAAGTTTCAGGATTTCCGCCGGGGGAGCCTGGACGGATTTGGACAGGCGCCGGTAAACTACCGCGGAGCGCTCGGGATCGACAATGGTATATTGTTTGTACTCGCTCAGGCGGGCAACAAAGATATCCTCCAGGGAGATGCCCTCGGCCTTGGTATGTTTGTCCGTATGAAAAACATCCCCGCAGAGCGGGCAGGCAGCAGACTTTTCCGCCTCATCCAGGGGAATCTTTTCCTCAAAAGGAAGGATAACCAGACGTTTTAAGGGAACCTCCCCCCCCGGAAGCAGAGAGACGGACAGGTTTTCCCGATAATGGCAACCCCAGAAAACAGTAAGCAGGAAAAACAAGACAGCGAGACGAAACGCCCTCGGAGGACGCACCACAGACACCTTTTGCACGGCAAACACACCCAATTTTCCAGCCTTCCTGCGCCTTTCTCTGCCACCCTCGCTCCGGGACGGGAAAAAGTTTCAATGCCAAGGCGGCGAAGAAAAAGGAACAAACAAGGTGGCTTTCCAGCCCACCCTTGCCGATTAGATTAAACCCTTTGTGGATAAAACGCCCTTAATATCCTTATCGATAGTCACGGCTTTTTTCAGGGCGCGGGCAAGGGCCTTAAAAATTGCCTCTGCCATGTGGTGATTATTCGTACCATACAACATGTTGATGTGCAAGGTTATCCCGCTCTGGTCGGAAAAAGCTTTAAAAAATTCCTTCAGCAAAGCCGGATCGAATTTACCGATCTTCTTGGCTTCGAAATCGGCATGGTAAACTAGATAGGGTCGGCCGGAAATATCCAGGGCTATGCTGCAGAGACACTCGTCCATCGGCACCGTCGCCTCTCCATAGCGGGCGATCCCCTCTTTGTTGCCCAGGGCCTCTCTGACAGCCTTCCCCAGACATATTCCCAGGTCTTCGGCCAGATGGTGGTCATCGATCTCCGTATCCCCGGTACTGTTCACGGTAAGGTCGAAATGGCCGTGCTTTGCCAGCAGGTTGAGCATATGATCCAGGAAAGAGATGGCGGTGGCAATCTTGCCTTCACCTCGCCCGTCCAGCTCGAGGGTTACGGATACATCCGTTTCCGTCGTTTTTCTTTTGATGGTTGCCTTACGTCCCATGCCCGTACCCTTTAAATAACCTTGTTCAAGGCATACTCGATGATTCCTTCTGCCCCGGCCTCTTGCAGCACCGGGATCAGATCGCGAACCACATTGCCGCTCACAATGGTCTCGATGGCAAACCATTCCGTCGAATAAAGTCCGGAGATGGTCGGCGCCTTCAGGGAGGGAAGCATCTGCACGACCTTGTTCAGGTTTTCTTTGGAGACATTCATCTTGATCCCCACCTTCCCCATCGCCTGGAGCGAGCCATTGAGGAGAATCTTGATCTGTTCAATTTTTTTTCTTTTCCAGGTATCTTTCCAGGACTCGTGATTGGCGATCAGCTGCGGGGCCGTGGTCATGAGCTCATGCACAATACGCAGCTTGTTCGCCCGGAGGGTGGTTCCCGTCTCCGTCACCTCAACAATGGCATCCACCAGTCCCTCTACAACCTTGGCTTCCGTGGCGCCCCAGGAAAATTCGACGTGGACATTGATATTGCGCTCCTGGAAATACCGCTTGGTAAAATTGACCAGTTCCGTTGAGATCCGCTTGCCTTCCATATCTTCCAGGGTACGCAGGGGTGAATCATCTCTCACCACGAGCACCCAGCGGGCCGCCTTCGGCGACATCTTCGAATAGATCAGGTCCTGGACGACAAAGACGTCCGATTCATTCTCAATGATCCAGTCCTTCCCCGTCAACCCCAGATCGAGGGTGCCGTCTGCCACATACCGGGACATCTCCTGGGCCCTGACAAGGGAACAGGAGATCTCGCTGTCGTCGATGTCCGGGAAGTAACTCCTGGCATCGTAAGTGATCCGCCAACCCGCTCTTTTGAAGAGGTCGACCGTATTGGCCTCCAAGCTTCCCTTGGGGATGCCCAGTTTGAGCTTATTCATTTGTAGACTTCCTCCGGATTAAATAGCCTGTCTCCCTGAATTTTAATCTCGCCGTCCTCCAGCCTCCGGTAAAAGCAGGACCGATAACCTGTATGACAGGCCGCCCCGCCCACCTGCTCCACTTTCAGAAGCACCGTATCTTCATCGCAATCGATGTAAATTTCCTTTACATGTTGCACGTTCCCCGACGATTCCCCCTTAATCCAGAGAGAATTTCTCGACCGGCTCCAGTAGGTGGCCTTGCCAGTCGTCAGGGTATTTAACCATGCCTCCCGGTTCATATAGGCAACCATCAAGATCTCATTGGTCTGCCAATCCTGGGTAACAACGGGCACTAACCCTTGGCCCTTTTCAAAATTCGGTTCGAGCATGCTGACAACCTCGTAATTATTAGCCTACTTGTAGACCTCAGTTAAGCGGGTGATATTAAACCAAGCACTGACTTTATGCAAGAATTTTTTTGGTTCTGATCTTCTTTCCCTTGACTTTTCCGGCCTCTGTCGTCCATCATTCCCGGTCATGGCACTGATATGGATCAATGATGTTTCGATAAGTTTTGGCGGACCGCTGCTGCTCGAGGGCGCCAAACTGCAGATCGAAGCCGGCGAAAGAATCGGACTGGTAGGTCGGAACGGCTCAGGCAAGACCACCCTCATGAAGGCGCTGGCCGGCGATATTGCCCCCGATCGGGGCGAGATCAGGAAAAGCGGCGATGTCAAGATCGCCCTGCTTCCCCAGGACGTCCCCGCTGACCTGCCGGGCACGGTTTACGACGTGGTGGCCGCGGGTGACCGGGGCCATGCGGAACTTCTCCGGGCCTATCACGACCTCACCCTCCGCCTGGACCAGACTGGCGATGCCGGTCTCCTCGGCAAGCTCGAACAGATCCAGCACGAACTGGAAGCGGGGGGCGGCTGGCAGCATCATCAAACGGTCAAGCGGGTGATCACCAGGACCGGCCTGGAGGAAAACGCCCCGTTCCGGTTCCTCTCGGCAGGTTTGAAGCGCCGGGTCTTTCTGGCCAAGACCTTGGTAAACGAACCGGACCTCCTGCTCCTGGACGAACCGACGAACCACCTGGATCTGCAAGCCATCCTCTGGCTGGAAGATTTCCTGAGGAAATATGAAAAGACGATCCTCTTTGTCACCCACGACCGAGTGTTTCTCCAAAACCTGGCCACGCGCATCGTGGAGATCGATCGGGGCGCCCTGTTCTCCTTTGCCTGTGATTACGCCACTTATCTCGAACGCCGGGAAGCCATGCTGGCAGCGGAAGAGAAAGAACGTCATAATTTCGACAAAAAACTGGCCAAGGAGGAGCGCTGGATTCGCCAGGGCGTGCAGGCGCGGCGCACCCGGAATGAGGGCCGGGTGCGGGCCTTGCTGCAACTGCGTCAGGATAGGGCACGCCGGCGCGAGCAGACAGGCAGCGCCCGGCTCCTGATCCAGGAGGCCAAGCGGAGCGGCAAACTGGTCGTCGAGGCCGAGGGGATAACCTTTGCCTATGGCGACAAAAAGATCATCGCGGAGTTTTCCAGCACCATCCTCCGGGGCGACAAGGTGGGCATCATCGGCCCCAACGGTTCGGGTAAGACGACCCTCCTGAAGCTCCTCTTGGGTGAACTCCAGCCGCTCACCGGCAAGCTGCGTCAGGGAACGGGGCTGGAGATTGCCTATTTCGATCAGCTCCGGTCCCAACTCGATGAAAACAAAACCTTGAAGGAAAACGTCGCCGGCAGCAGCGACACGGTGTTCGTCAATGGCGCGCCCCGCCATATCGTCGGCTACCTCCGGGATTTTCTCTTTCCCCCGGAGCAGATTGCGGCGCCCCTTAAGTCCCTTTCGGGCGGCGAGCGCAATCGTCTGCTCTTGGCCAGGCTCTTCAGCATGCCCTCCAACATCCTGGTCCTGGACGAACCAACCAACGACCTCGATGTGGAAACCCTGGAACTGCTGGAAGACCGGCTCCTGGCCTTCAGCGGGACGGTCTTGCTGGTGAGCCACGACCGGGCCTTTCTCAACAATGTGGTGACTTCCACGATCGTCTTTGCAGGCGACGGGCGGCTTCAGGAATATGTGGGCGGCTACGACGACTGGCTGCGGCAACGCCAGGCGCCCCCGGAGCCCGCCGTGACACCAGCCAAGGAGCAGAAAGAAAAGAAGGAAAAAGCGTCCCAGGAAAAGCGCAAGCTCTCCTTCAAGGAGGCGCAGGCCTTGGAAGAACTGCCGCAGAAAATTGCGGCCCTGGAAGCGGAACAGAAGCTTCTCTGGGGAACCATCAACGACCCCGCCTTTTACGCCGACAAGGACAGGGCGAAGGTGCAAGCGACGCAGGACCGGCTGGAAGCCCTGGAAGAGGAACTGACGGAGGCCTATGAGCGCTGGGATGAACTCTCGGACCTGGCGGCGAAATTCGCCAGGTAATCGCGCCTGGTCTGCCCCGCTCAGCGAGTAAACCGGTTTCCCATGTTTTTTACCTTCTCGACCTCAAGGACTTTAAGATTGATTTTTTAGGCAGCGATCTGCTATCAGTAACATCATAAAGGAGTTTGCCATGCACGCTTCCCTTATTTTCGCTCTGCTCGTTGCCTTTCTGGCCATTGTGTTTACACTCCAGAACATGGCGCCGGTTACCGTGGTATTTCTCGCCTGGACTTATCATGGTTCACTGGCCCTCGTGTTGTTTCTGGCACTGGCAGCCGGCGCCCTGATATGTTTTTTCGCTTCCCTGCCGGCCCTGATTAAAAGGAAATGGACGATAGCCGGCCAGAAAAAAAAGCTCGCACAGCTGGAGGACAGCCTGGAGGAACATCAACTCCAGTTGCACGAAGCACAGAGGAAAAAAAGCGAACCGAAACCACCGCCGCCCAACGGGCAGCCATCCGCATGAAATTACCGGTAGAATTTCAGCTTGCTTAATCAGCGCTTTCATGTTAACAATTTAGTGAAATTATCTGTAGAGTTCAACACTTGTCTTTTATTCTCTCGTTAAGGAGGGCTTCAGTATGACGCTGCTGATGGGAGGCGCCGTTGCGGCGATTCTCGGTCTAGTGGGTTTGATCGTGTGGATACAAGATTTTTTCGTTCTGCTAAAAGGCGGTTTGCCCCCGACCCTCCTTTTGGGCGGCATCGTTGCCGCTTATATCGGCTTCGAAGAGATACAGAGCAAACTGCGGGAAGAGCGGGAAAAGCAGGATGAAGAATTGGCCAAGGCCAAGGAAGAAATCGAGTTGATCAAGGCGCGGGCGGAACAGTACCGGGAAGAGCTCGAACGGCTGAAGGAAACACGGCCCAGAAGCGAACCGTAGCGGGTCCTGGTCGGAAAGGCCGGCGGCTAGGTGCTTTTATGCTGCCTTTCCCGCTGCCAGACTTCGAGAATCATGAGCAGAGCACCGATGGAAACGGCGGAATCGGCTACGTTAAAAGCCGGCCAATGGTAGGTGCTGACATAGACATCAATAAAATCGATAACTTCTCCAAAGCGCAGCCGGTCGATGAGATTACCCAAAGCACCACTCAAAATCAGCGAAAGGGCAAATACAAGCCGCTGCTCACCGGCACCGCTCTTCACGACGTAGTACACGATCAGGACAATGGCGAGCAGGCCCACACCGGTGAAAAAGGTGGACCGAAACAGGGGTGAGGCCTGGGCCAGAAAGCCAAAGGCTGCTCCCGGGTTGCGCACATGGGTAATATTTAAGAATCCCTGCACGACCACGAAGGAATCATGAAGCGGCAGCGTGGCGTTAATATAAAGCTTCGTCAGCTGGTCCGCCAGGACTATCGACAGCACGGTAAGAAGAAAAATGACGTATTTATTCAACGGCCAACCACCCTTTCCACGGTTTGTTAATCCTTCCGGCCCCTAATCCTAATGTCTCTCGGGGTTGGTATCGCTATCGGCATCGCTATCGAGTCGTTTTGCTTTCGATACCGATACCGATTCCGATACCGAGAGCGATGTTTTAGCTAAGGTTTTCCAGGCATCTTTCGCAAACAGTCGGGTGCAGTGGATCGGTACCGACCAGGGGGCTATAGATCCAGCAACGCCCGCATTTCTGCCCCGACGCCTTTGTCACACCGATTCTGAGGCCGGCAATTTCGTTGCTTTCATAGGGGGCGGCGATATCCTCCGCGCCAACGACCTTCACCTGAGAAACGATCAAGAGGGCCCGCATCACCTCACCATACGCCATGAGCAGAGGCCGTAAGTTTTCCGGGGGGGCGATGTCCACGGAAGCGTCCAAGGAATGACCGATCACCTTGTTTTGTCTGGCCATCTCAATGGCCTTGCCAATCTCCACCTTGAGGGCGATCATGGTCTTCCAGCGATCCATCAGCGCGGGGTCCAGACGCGCCGGGTCGGCCGCGGGCAATTGCGTAAAATGGACGCTTGCTTCCTTCCCCGCATACTGCGGCATGGCTTCCCAGACTTCTTCCGCCGTGAAGCTGAGGATTGGCGCCAGCATCCTTGTCAGGCTGTGCAGGAGAAGGTAGATGGCGCTTTGCGCAGAACGGCGCTTGCGGGAGGCGGCCTTGGATGTGTAGAGCCGGTCCTTGAGTACGTCCAGATAAAGGGCGCTGAGATCGACGGTACAAAAATTATAGATAACCGAGTAGACGAGATGAAACTGGAAGTGGTCGTAGGCCTCCTGCACCCGGCGGGACACCTCCTCCAGCCGGCTCAGAATATACCGGTCGAGTTCCTCCATGTCCCCACAGGCCACCATGTCGCGGGCCACATCGAAATCATAGAGGTTCCCCAGGATGTACCGGCAGGTATTGCGGATCCGCCGGTAGGCTTCCACCAGGCGCTTCAGTATTTCTTCGGAGATCCTGATATCCTCGGTATAATCTTCCGCGGCTACCCAGAGACGCAATAATTCTGCGCCGTATTGATCAATGATTGTTTGCGGTTCAATGACATTACCCACCGACTTGGACATCTTTTTGCCCTCGCCGTCCACCACAAAACCATGGGTCAGGACACTCCGGTAAGGCGCCCTGCCCCGGGTCCCGATGGATTCCAGCAGGGAGGAATGGAACCAGCCGCGATGCTGGTCCGAACCTTCCAGATAGAGATCCGCGGGCGAGCTTAACCGGGGATGTCTTTCCAGGACAGCGGCATGACTCACCCCGGAATCAAACCAGACATCGAGAATATTCGTTTCCTTCGCAAAGGTCCCGCCGCCGCAATGGGGACAACGGACGCCGGGGGGCAGCAGATCGCGCGGTTCTCTGGCGAACCACACATCGGCGCCGTGTTGTTCCACGAGTTCCACAACATATTTGAGGATCTCCTCGGACATGACCTCGCCCTTGCAGCCTTCGCAATAAAACATGGTGATCGGGACACCCCAGAGCCTCTGGCGCGAGATGCACCAGTCGGGACGATTAGCCACCATGCCATAGATCCGGTCGTGTCCCCAGTTAGGGATCCACTTCACCTGATCGATGGCCGCCAGGGCCCTGGACCGCAGGTCATTCTTCTCCATGGAGATAAAGTACTGCTCCGTGGAACGGAAGATGATCGGGTTCTTGCAGCGCCAGCAATGGGGATAGGAATGCTTCATCTCCTCTACGGCCAAGAGAGCGCCCAGGGCCTTTAATTTTTCAATAATCCCGGCATTGGCGGCAAAGACGAACTGACCGGCAAAATCGGCCACCTCCTCGGTAAATTTTCCGTCGTCATCTACGGGCGCATAATTATCGAGTCCGTACTTCATGCCGATCTCGTAGTCCTCCTGGCCATGGCCGGGAGCGATATGGACACAGCCCGTCCCCGCTTCGAGGGTGACGAAAGGAGCCAGGATAATCGCACTTTCCCGGTCGATCCAGGGGTGGCGGCATTTCAGGCCTTCCAGGGCCGCGCCGTTGATCTCCGCCAGCACGGAAAAATCCTGATAACCGAAGGCGCGCAGGCAGGGCTCCAGCATTTCCCTGGCCAGGATCAGCACTTCGCCCCCCACCTTTACCGCGGCATAGACGAAATCCTTATGCACGGCAATGGCCAGGTTGGCCGGGAGTGTCCAGGGGGTGGTCGTCCAAATGACCAGGCTGACCTTTTCTCCCTGGAGGGAGGGAAGGACCGAAGAGCTATCGGGTAGGGGGAATTTTACATAAATCGAGGGGGTGCTATGGTCGGCATATTCGACCTCGGCTTCCGCCAGGGCGGTCTTGCAGGAGGCGCACCAGTAGACTGGTTTTTTCCCTTTGTAGACGCTGCCGTTTAAATAAAGCTTGCCCAGTTCCGCAACCGTCGTGGCTTCATAACCGTAATTCATGGTCAGATAGGGATGGTCCCACTCCCCGACGATGCCGAGACGCTTGAACTGCTCCCGCTGAATACCCACATACTTTTCCGCATAGATACGGCAGAAACGGCGTTTTTCCGTCTGTGACATTTCATGGCGCCGCTCCCCGAGTTCCTTATCCACCTGATGCTCGATGGGCAGGCCGTGACAGTCCCAGCCCGGCACGTAAACACTGTCCAGGCCGGACATGTTTTTCGCTTTAATGACGATATCCTTGAGGATCTTATTCAGGGCCGTACCCAGATGGATGCTGCCATTGGCATAGGGTGGACCGTCATGGAGAATATACGCCGGCCGGCCCTGCGCGCTCTCCCGGAGCTTGAGATAGAGCCCCATTTCCTCCCATTGCCGGAGCAACTCGGGCTCTTTCCGGGTAAGGTTTGCCTTCATGGGAAAATCAGTCTTCGGCAGGTTTAACGTTTCTTTATAATCCATCCCCGACTCCTCTGAAAAAAGATTGCCGAAACTACCACATACGGAAGGGAGTTTCAAGGGTAAGAAAGGTAAGAAATAGGAGAAGCCCCTGCCAAGTCAATGGCAGGGGCTTCTTTACTGCGAAAGCTCAATGCTCTTATTGTTTGCTACATGCCCATGCCTGGGTATCCGCCTCCGGGAGGCATACCGGGCATGCCGCCGCCGGCGCCTTTTTCCTCAGGCTTGTCGGCAATCATGCACTGGGTCGTCAGCATCAGCGAGGCCACACTGGCTGCGTTCTGCAGGGCGAAGCGGGACACCTTGGTGGGATCGATGACCCCGGCCTTGATCATGTCCTCGTACTCTTCCGTCCTGGCGTTGAAGCCAAAGGCGCCCTTCTTCTCTTTCACCTTCTCTACGACGATGCTGCCTTCCATGCCGGCGTTGGTGGCGATCATCTTCAAGGGCTCTTCCAGAGCCTTCTTCACAATCGCCACGCCGACCTGCTCATCGCCCCCAAGCTTCAGCTCGTCGAGAGCCGGCAGTGTGCGGATGTAAGCCACTCCGCCTCCCGGGACAATGCCTTCCTCTACGGCGGCGCGGGTGGCATTCAGCGCATCTTCCACACGGGCTTTCTTCTCTTTCATCTCCGTCTCTGTAGCAGCGCCAACCTTGATCACGGCCACGCCACCGACCAGTTTCGCCAGTCTTTCCTGGAGTTTTTCCCGGTCGTAATCAGAGGTCGTCTCGTCGATCTGCGCCCTGATCAGCTTCACTCTCCCCTCGAGGGAGGCACGCGAACCGGCACCGTCGACGATGGTGGTGTTATCCTTATCGATCATGATCTTCTTGGCACGACCCAGATCCTGCAGCGTGACATTCTCCAGTTTGGAACCCGTCTCTTCCGAGATTACCTGTCCGCCCGTCAGAATGGCGATGTCTTCCAGCATGGCCTTGCGCCTGTCCCCGAAACCGGGGGCTTTGACAGCGGCCACATGCAGGGTGCCACGGATCTTGTTGACGACCAGTGTGGCCAGGGCCTCACCTTCGATATCCTCGGCAATGATCAGGAGGGGCTTGCCCATCTTGGCAATCTGCTCCAGAATGGGAAGGAGATCCTTCATGCTGCTAATTTTTTTCTCGTTGATGAGGATGTAACAATCATCGAGGCTGGCAATCATCTTTTCCGCATTGGTAACGAAGTAAGGCGACAGATAGCCGCGGTCGAACTGCATGCCTTCCACGATCTCCAGCTCCGTGTCCAGGCCCTTGGCCTCTTCTACGGTAATGACGCCTTCCTTGCCGACTTTGCCCATGGCCTCGGCAATGATATTGCCGATGGTCTCATCGTTGTTGGCGGAAATGGTGCCGACCTGCGATATTTCCTTCTGATCCTTTGTGGGTTTGCTCAATTTACGAAGCTCTTTGACCACGACTTCCACGGCCTTCTCGATGCCGCGCTTCACATCCATCGGGTTACTGCCGGCAGCCACTGTCTTGGCGCCTTCCCGGTAGATGGCCTGGGCGAGCAGCGTGGCCGTCGTTGTTCCGTCGCCTGCGACGTCACTGGTCTTGCTGGCCACTTCCCTCACCATCTGAGCGCCCATATTCTCGAATTTATCTTCCAGCTCGATTTCCTTGGCCACCGTCACACCGTCTTTCGTAACGGTGGGCGAACCGAAGCTCTTCTCAATAATGACGTTTCTGCCTTTCGGGCCCAGCGTCACTTTGACCGCATCCGCCAGGGTATTGACACCCTTGAGAATGGCTTTTCTTGCGTCTTCATCATATAAAAGTACTTTTGCTCCCATGCTGACTTATCCTCCTTTATCGATTATTCTATGATTCCCAGAATGTCGTCTTCTCTCATGATGAGATGCTCTTCACCCTCAATTTTTACCTCGGTGCCGGCATATTTGCTGAAGAGTATCCGGTCTCCTACTTTGACATCAAGCTTGATAAGCTTGCCGTCGTCAGCTGTTTTTCCCTTGCCCACGGCGACAACTTTTCCCTCCTGGGGTTTTTCCTTGGCCGTGTCGGGGATGATAATCCCGCCCTTGGTCTTCTCTTCCTCCGCCAAGCGTTTCACAATGACTCTGTCCTGCAATGGCCTGATTTTCATACTGCAATGTCTCCTTTCTCAAATAGTTTATTGATATTTAAAAAGATTTTGAGATCTTAGTTGGTGGCGGATTCGCTTTATAAATCAAATCCTGCGCTAAAATAAGCATCAATTGCCCCTTGTCAAGTTGCGGAAAAAAATTTTTTCCAAGAAGGACAGGGGGGTTAAAACAACCGGGCCAACAATTCACGGATGTTCGTCACCCGGGAAAGTTTGATACCCGCAGGCAGGGTGTCATCGCTAAAGTTTGTCTTGGGGATGATGCAGTGGGAAAACCCCATGCGGGCCGCTTCCTTTATCCTGTCGCCCATCCGGGAGATGCCCCGCACCTCGCCGGTCAGTCCTACCTCGCCAAAAACGACGGTATGTTCGGCCACGGGACGATTCTGAAAGCTCGAAGCGAGGGAGGAAACAATTCCCAGGTCCATGGCCGGTTCATCCGCCTTGATTCCTCCGGCGACGTTGAGGAATACATCATGGTTGCCCAGGTTGAGACCGCAGATCTTGTCCAGCACGGCAATCAGCAACGACACCCGGTTCGGCTCGACTCCCATGGCCGTGCGCCGCGGCATCCCCAGATAAGTGGGATTCACCAGGGATTGAATTTCCACCAGAATCGGCCTGGTTCCCTCCATACTGGGCACGACTACGGAACCGGCCGCGCCCTCCGGTCGCTCCGCCAAGAAGAAGGCCGAAGGATTGGATACCTCGGCGAGCCCCGTGTCCCGCATCTCGAAGACGCCGATTTCATTGGTGGGACCGTAGCGATTCTTCATGCTCCGGATGATGCGGTAGGCATGGCCGAAATCGGCTTCAAAATACAATACCGTATCCACCATATGTTCCAAGACCTTGGGGCCGGCAATGGAACCATCCTTGGTGACATGGCCGATCAGGAAAAAGGGTATATCAAGCTTTTTTGCCAGCAGGATCAGTTTTCCCGATGCTTCCCTTACCTGCCCCACACTCCCGGGAGCCGAGGCGAGGTTTGACGTATAAACGGTCTGAATGGAATCGATGACCACGACCTGGGGGTTCACTTCCCGGATCTGCTCCATGATGCTCTCCAGGGCCACTTCCACCATGATGAGGAGGTTCGCAGAAGAGGCGCCGATCCGTGTTCCCCGTAATTTTACCTGCCGGGCCGATTCTTCACCCGTGACGTAGAGTACCTTAAGACCTCTTTCCGCAATTCTCTGCAAGACCTGCAGGAGGAGCGTCGATTTCCCGATACCGGGATCGCCGCCCACCAGCACGGCCGAGCCGCAGACGAGCCCACCGCCCAATACCCTGTCCATCTCGCCGATCCCGGTGGCAATTCTTTCCCGGTCCTCCGCATCAACCGCACAGAGGGGGCGCGTCTCTTCGCGGAATTGCAATCCCGCATCAATGCCGGTGACGGCGGTGCTGATCTCCTCCTCGGCAAACTGGTTCCACTCGCCGCAGGAAGGGCACTTGCCCAGCCATTTAAATGATTGGTGACCGCAGTTCTGGCAAAAAAATTGTGACTTGCTTTTCTTCAGCAATTGGTTTCCGACCCTCCCATGATCGGGCGGAATATATGTCTTTTTCCTCAACCCGTCAATATGAAACAAACAAAAACCATCTTGAGTAATTGGTGCAATGCTGATATGTAAATCACCGCTAAAAAAATTGACTTGAAAGGGGAGCAATAATGCCTAATCCAAATTTCAGTTCCGGCCCCTGCAGCAAAAGACCAAATTGGAGTTTAGATGCCTTAAAGGATGCCGCGGTGGGTCGCTCCCATCGTTCCGCGCTGGGAAAGGAAAAGCTGGCCAAGGCCATCTCTGATAGTAAACGGATACTCCAGGTCCCGCAAGATTATCTGTTGGGAATATTCCCGGGCTCGGACACGGGGGCCTTCGAGGCAGCCATGTGGACCCTCTTGGGGCCCCGGCCCGTCACGGTGCTCGTCTGGGAAAGCTTTGGCGCCGGCTGGGCCACGGACGTGGTAAAACAGCTGAAGCTCAACCCTGTCGTCCTGAAGGCCGATTACGGTAAGCTCCCCGATCTCAAGGCCGTGGATTGGTCCTCCGATGTGGTCTTCGTAGCAAACGGCACCACCAGCGGGGTAAAAATACCCGACTGGGATTGGATTCCCGCCGACCGGCAGGGATTATCCCTCTGCGACGCCACCAGTGCCGCCTTTGCCATGCCCATCGCGTGGTCGAAGGTGGATGTCCTGACCTTCTCCTGGCAGAAGTGCCTGGGCGGCGAGGCTGGCCATGGGATGCTCGTTCTCAGCCCCAAAGCCGTCGCCCGCATCGAAGCCTATGATCCCCCCTGGCCCATGCCCAAAGTATTCCGCATGAAAAAAGGCGATACGGTGGAACGGGGCATCTTCGAAGGCGATACCATCAACACCCCTTCGATGCTCTGCGTGGAGGATTACCTCGATGCACTCGCCTGGGCGGACCAGTTGGGACTGGACGGCCTTATCAAGAGGAGCCAGGCCAATCTTCAGGTAGTGGAAGAATGGGTGGCAAAGACGCCGTGGATCGATTTTCTGGCCGCCTCCCCTGCCATCCGGTCGAATACCTCGGTCTGCCTTTCCGTGGTGAGCGAGAAATTCCTCGCCTTGAACAAGGAAGAGCGGGCCAAGCTCCTCAAGGCCATAGCCGGTGAACTGAGCAAAAAAGGAAAGGCCCACGACATCGGCTCGTACAAGGACGCCCCTCCGGGATTCCGCTTCTGGTGCGGTCCCACCATGGAAAAAGAGGATATCAGGGCGGCCCTGGGAGAGCTGGAAAAAGTATACAATGAAAAAATAAACACGCTGTGAGGCCGGCCAAATACCTAACTTAAGGGAAGGCCCACTGAGGAAAATAACAGGAGGAAAGGGTTCATGAAAAAGGTTCTGGTAAGCGACAAGTTGTCACCTGAAGCCATAGAAATATTCAAGAACACACCGGAGATCGAAGTAGATGTAAAAACAGGCTTAACACCCGCCGAATTGAAGGAAATAATCCATAACTACGATGCCTTGGCCATCCGCAGCGCCACCAAGGTCACGAAAGAGCTGCTGGAGAAGGCGGACAAACTCCGCGTCATCGCCCGGGCCGGCGTGGGTCTCGACAACGTGGATATCGACGCGGCCACAAAAAGAGGCATCGTCTGCATGAATACCCCGGATGGCAATACGATCACCACGGGGGAACATACCATTGCCATGATGCTTTCCCTAGCCAGGCAGATTCCCCAGGCCACGGCTTCCATGAAGGCCGGAAAATGGGAAAAGAACAAATTCATGGGGCACGAGTTCTGCAACAAGACCCTGGGCATCATCGGCACCGGGCGGGTAGGCTCCATCGTGGCCAGCCGGGCGCAGGGGCTCAAGATGCACGTCATCGCCTTCGATCCCTTCATCTCTCCCGAAGCCGCCGAGAAGCTGGGCATCACCCTGGTGTCCCTGGACGACATTTTTGCCAAGTCCGATTTTATCACCGTCCATACGCCCCTCACCAAGGAAACGGAAGGTGTCGTCAATGCGGCAGCCTTTGCCAAGATGAAGAAAGGCGTCTTTGTCATCAACTGTGCCCGTGGCGGGATCATCAACGAAAAGGACCTGCATGACGCCCTGGTGTCAGGCAAGGTTGCCGGCGCCGCTCTCGATGTTTTTGTCGATGAACCCACTAAGAATACGGACCTTATTGCCCTGGAACAGGTCATCTGCACCCCCCACCTGGGTGCCTCCACGGACGAGGCCCAAACCAACGTCGCCATCGCCGTGGCCGAACAGATCGTGGCCTATCTGCTTCATGGGGAAATCAAGAATGCCATCAACTTCCCCTCCATCAGCGGTGAAATGATGCACGTGATGCAACCCTATCTGACCCTTGCCGAGAAGTTAGGCACCTTCATGGCGCAAGTGGTTTCGGGCGCCATCAAGGAAGTGGTGATCGAGTACAGCGGGGAGATCCTGAACTACAACGTCGCCCCCGTGACGATCTCCCTGCTGAAAGGACTGCTGACGCCCATTCTCAACGAGACGGTCAATTATATCAACGCGCCGGTGGTAGCAAAGGAACGGGGCATCAAGGTGGTGGAATCCCGGAGCAGCGAAGTCAAGGATTACACTAATATGATCAGCCTCACCATTAAAACTTCCCAGGAAGAGAGTTCTGCCGCGGCGACCCTGTTTGGCAGGATGGATCACAGAATTGTGCGGATCAAGAAATTTACCCTGGAAGTTATCCCCGAAGGACACATGCTGATCCTTTATAATTATGACAAACCGGGAGTCGTCGGCAATATCGGCACCACCCTGGGAAATAACAACGTCAATATCGCGAGACTCCATCTCGGTCGGGAAATGGTGGATCAGCAGGCTCTGGTTGTCTTGAGTACGGACAGCGCCGTGCCGGAAGAGGTGCTGCAAAAACTCCGGAATCTGCCCCATGTGATATCGGTCAAATCTTTACAGATGTAAAGGGAGAGAGTTTCATTATGGCAAACGTGGCCGTGGTCGGCACCCAGTGGGGTGACGAAGGAAAAGGTAAAGTCGTTGATTTATATGCGGAAAATGCCGATGTTATCGCCCGCTATCAAGGGGGCAATAATGCCGGCCATACCATCGTCGTCAAGGGTGAACAGACGATTTTGCATTTGATCCCTTCGGGGATCCTCCATGACCACAAGATATGCGTCATCGGCAACGGCGTGGTGGTGGACATCAAGGTCCTGCTTCAGGAGCTGGAAAAGCTCAAGACCCGCAATTTGCTTCCCCTGGATACAAAACTTTTCATCAGTGAAAAGGCCCACATCATCATGCCTTATCATCAGCGACTCGATATTGCCCGCGAAGCACACCAGTTAGGGAAAAAAATCGGTACGACCGGGCGGGGCATAGGGCCGGCTTACGAGGACAAGATCGCCCGCGTCGGCATCAGAATCTGCGATTTGCTGGATGAACAAACCTTCCGGGAAAAATTAAAGAGCAATGTAGAGGAAAAAAACTTTTACCTCACAAGAGGTTTTCAGGAAGAACCGCTGGTGGAAAAGGCGCTTTATGATGAATATATGGCCTATACGCCGCACATCGCCCCCTATGTTGCCGATACATCGCTCATTATCGACAGAGAAATCCGGAAAGGGAAAAAAATCCTCTTTGAGGGCGCCCAGGGATGCCACCTCGATATCGACCATGGCACTTTTCCCTATGTTACTTCCTCCAACACCGTGGCGGGCAATGCCTGCTCCGGAACAGGCGTCGGCCCTTCGGCCATCGATGCCGTGGTAGGGATCTGCAAGGCCTACACCACCAGAGTGGGCGAAGGTCCCTTCGTGACCGAATTAAACGACGCCATCGGTGAACACCTGCAAAAAACGGGACAGGAATTTGGCGCCACCACAGGCAGAAAACGCCGGTGCGGCTGGCTGGACATGGTCCTGATACGGCAATCGGTGCGTGTTTCCGGCATTACGGGGCTCGCCATTACCAAGCTTGATGTCCTGACAGGCCTCGATAAGATAAAAATTTGCGTCGGCTACGAGACGCCAGCCGGTAAATTCACGGAATCCATCCCGGCGAACCTCCGGGTTTTGGCCCAAGGCCAGCCCCTCTATGAAGAGATGGAGGGCTGGGAGGAAGACATCAGCGGCGCCAGGCACTTGGAAGAGCTGCCCCAAAACGCCCGGCGTTATGTGGAAAGGATCGAGGCTCTTTCAGGCGTCAAACTGTTCCTGATCTCCGTTGGTCCGGGGCGAGAAGAAACGATTGTCCTGAAGAACCCCTTTCGTGACAAATAACCTCGGCAGAAGCTGGATTTTACTGGAGTTTCCTGAGTTTTTGAGACATAAATTGATAATAGCAAATAATATCAAGGTGTTTTACATGACATTATCTAAACCTCACCGAATTTTTAACGAAGAAATGCGGTGTAATGATTATAGATACTTGGGAAAATGCAGAGAGCTGAAATGCTGAAAAAGCGGTTCTGCCGCTAAAAACTCAGGAAACTCCCAGTAATTTTGATGGACTCATAAAAAGCCCATTTCCTTTAACGAAGCAGAAATAATTAATAAAAAGTTTATTTTCTCCTGCAGAAGGGCGTACACGTAGTACGCCGCACAAGCAAGCCCGCAGATTGACACCGCCAGGGCGGAAAAGAACCGTTTCCGGATATAAACTAAATATAAACCAACCGATTGGTTTTAAACCTAACGCGGCAGATTCTATTTGCCAAGAAGATTGTTCTTCATGATTTATCGCCGTAGCCGAGTTCTTGGAGCATTTTGGCATCCCTCGTCCAGTCCTTCCGGACCTTGACGAACAATTCTAAAAACACCCGGGTGCCAAAAAAATTTTCCAGGGACAGACGGGCCTCAGTACCGATCTTTTTCAGCATCGCCCCTTTTTTACCGATCAGGATCCCCTTCTGGGACTCCTTCTCCACCAAGATCGTCGCCTGGATGCGCAGCAGATCACTGTCTTCCCGCTCCTTGAAAGAATCGACAACGACGGCCATGGCATAGGGTATCTCCTGCCGGGTCTGGAGGATAACTTTTTCCCTGATGATCTCGGCGGCAATAAACCGCTCCGAACGGTCCGTCATCATCTCTTCGGGAAAATACTGGGGCCCCTCGGGCAGCAGCTTCCAAACCTCGGCGAGCAGGACATCGAGGCCCTTGCCCTTCAGGGCCGAAAGGGGAATCAGAGCGGCAAAGGGGTAAAGATTCTGGAACTCGTCGAAGAGCGGCAAGAGTTGGGACTTTTCCACGAGGTCGATCTTGTTGACGGCCAGGATGACGGGCCTTTTCCCCTCACGGAGAGAGTCGATGATGGACCGGTCGCCTTCCACACAGCCGGCATCCGCTTCGACAACGAGCAAGAGCAGGTCGCTGTCGCCGAAGGTGTCCCGGGCGGTGTGGACCATGTACCGGTTAAGCAGCGTGGTGGCCTGGTGGATGCCCGGCGTATCGAGAAAGATCAACTGGCCGTTTTCCACGTTTTTAATCCCCATGATCCGGTTGCGCGTGGTTTGGGGTTTATGGGTGGCAATGGCTATCCTTTCCCCGATGAGGGCGTTGAGCAGGGTGGACTTCCCCACATTAGGCCTGCCGATGATGCCGATGAATCCTGATTTGAACATTATCCGACTCCTTTCTTTAGTGCGTGAGAAATTGTTTTCCAGCAGAAAGCAATTTCGTTGACGCACTTATCCCGTTTATCGGGGTTATGTAACTGGTCCTCCTTCACTTTCCTCCCTTTGCATCGAGGCGGCCACGAACCACAGAGAACCAAGCGTGAGTCCGGCAATGACCAGGTAGAGGGTAAACAAATCGGCAAAGGCCACCACGGATGTGGCCAGGAGCGGCCCGGCGGCATTGCCGAAGAACCGTGCCGAATTCAGAAAGCCGATCGCCTTGCCGCCCACATGACGGGCAAAAGCGGAGATGGTCAGGGGAAAGATGGCGGCCATGAAGGCGCACTGCAGCATGCGCAGCACAGTGAAGCTCCGCACCCCTTCGCTGAAGACAAGCAGCAGCTGGAACAGCGCCGCCATGAGCAGCGAGAGGATCATCACCTTCTTGAATCCGAGGGAGGAAGAAATCTTACAGATCAAGTAGGACCCCGCAATGGCTGAGGCGGTATAGCTCATCATGATCATGCCCGCGGCGCTCAGGGCCTCCTTTTCCCCCAGGCGAAAGGTGTCCAGGATGTGGGGCAGGATGGGGGGAATAAAATTAAGATGGACCGTGCCGATCATACAGAGGAACCACCCAAAGAGCAGACTTTTCTTCAGAGAGGCTTTGGTGCGGGGCGCTTCGCCCTGAGGAGGGATATACCCGACATGGCGATGGCAGAAGATCAGGAAGACAAAGATCATGGCGCAGGAAAGGTAAAAGGGAGCCTGGTACCCAAGGAGAGCAACAGCGTAGGCGCCTGCCGGAGGACCTAATAACTGGCCGGCTGTGATGGAATTTTGAAAGAGGCTCATGTTGCTCCGCAGCCTGCCGGGCGGCGAGAGGCTGGCCGTCAGGATGAGGCCGATAGTGGAAGCGCCACCCACAAAGCCCTGGAGAACTCTCAGGACGAAGAGCAGATAAATGTTGTCGGCAAAGCCCATGAGTAAAATAACCAGGGCGCTACAAAAAAGCCCCCGTTCAAAGAGGAATTTCGGACTTACCCGGGCGGTCATCCCCCCCCAGAAAGGGGCCGCCAGAGTGGTGGTAACGGCGGCGCCGGCGATGATGAAACCGATCCAGAGCGTCGTTGCCTGATGACTCAGATGGCTGATCTTCAGGATATAAAAGGGCATGATGACCATGACAAAATTATTGGCAAAGGCCATGCCGAACTGGGAAACGGCTAAGGCAAAGACGCCTTTATCGGCTATCCGGGGCAGGGTAATGATTTTCATGCGACCTCACACGCGCGACGTCCTTATAACCTATTGCCGGCCTTGTCAAGCGCGGCAAAGATCATGGCCCGGCAGCCGCCCCTGCTGACCTTCCAGGGCCACGGCCAGGAAACCCCGCGGCCGCGCAGGATCAAGGGAGAGGACAATTTTTTTCAGGCCGAATTGTTCCTGGAGGGCCTGGAGGTTCTGATTTTTTTGTCCCCGGAAGTACGAAACATCCCTTGGGGAAAGAAAAAAAGTAACTTCCTTGCCCCTTGCGTCCCATGGGGAAAGGAGCTCGGCGGCTCGGTCGAAAAAAAGGGCTGCTTCCACAAGGGCGCGGAAAGCGGGGTGAAAGGGACCGGCCAGCACACTTCCCCTATTCTCCATAGCCGGCGTTGTCTGGAGGCCCAGCCGGATGACGGGAATTCCGGCGGCGCTAAATTTGCCCAGGGCGTCCTTGCAGGCCAAGACGGCTTCGGCGAGCGTCAAGGGCCGATAAGTGCCGCGGGCATAAGACTCCGCCAGCTCGGTGCCCGAAAAGACGAGGGTGGGATGGAGCCGCACCATGTCCGGGCGCAAGGCCAGGGTTTCCTCCACCGTAAAGGCAAAACCGACCCAGTCATCGCCGGGAAGACCCACCATGAGGTGCAGGCCCGTTTCCAGGCCGCGTTCTTTGAGCAGTCCCACAGCCCGGCGGACATCGCCTGCCGTATGGCCGCGCCGGGCCAGGCTAAGCACCTCGTCCACCAGGGATTGCGCGCCGATTTCCACCGTTTTCACGGCATGTCTCTGCAGAAAATCCAGGTTTTTTTCATCCAGTTGATCCGGCCGGGTGGAGATGCGGACACTTTCCACCAGGCCCTGCCTGATGAAACTGCCGGCCATGGCCAGCAGCTCCTCCTGATAACTCTCTTTGAGCCCCGTGAAGTTGCCGCCATAAAAGGCAATCTGGACGGGTCCTTTTTTACGGCGATTAAGCCGCAGGCCCGCCTCCACGGTCTCGCGAAAAAATGCGGGCTTAAGGGAAGAAGGATAATCACCCACCGCCTTTGCCTCGTTACAGTAAGCACAGCGCTGGGGACAACCCTGCTGTAGGATAAACAGAGGGATGATTAGAGGCATGCTGCTTCCGCCCCTTCTTCCTGCAATTTCTCCAGGGCCGCCTTGGCCGCCTGTTGTTCCGCTTCCTTTTTGCTTTTGCCCTTGCCGGTGGCAACCATGATTTCGGCAATCGTTAATTGCATTTCGAAGATCTTTTCATGGTCGGGGCCGCATTCGCCGATCAGGGCATACTGGGGCGTCGCTCGGTAACGGTTCTGGACGATCTCCTGGAGGGCTGTTTTATAATCACGGTAGATGGACTCCCGCGTCCCCTCGGTAAGGAAGGAGGCAAAGAGACCTCTCACCAAGGCCAGGGTCTCGGCAAAACCTCCATCCAGGTAGATGGCGGCAAGCAGGGCCTCAAAGGTATTGGCGAGCAGGGAATTCTTTTCCCGCCCTCCGGAGATTTCCTCGCCCTTTCCCAAGAGCAGATAGTCTCCGACCCGGAACTTTTTGGCCATTTCCGCCAGGGGCTGTTCATTCACCAGGGAAGCCCTGAGCTTGGAAAGCCGTCCTTCCGGATAATCGGGAAAGGCCTCCATCAAGATATCGCTTATACAAAGACCCAGTACGGCGTCGCCCAGGAATTCCAGCCGTTCGTTATCACGGCACAAAAGGGTCGGATTTTCATTCACATAAGAACGGTGCACCAGGGCGTTCGCGAGGAGCTCTATATCCCGGAACCTATAAGAGAGGCTCTGCTCAAGTTCACGGAGGGCCGCAAGTCTTTCGTCACTCATCATCTCAAACCATCACTTATCATATCCCTAAATAGGCCTTCTTCACATCTTCATTTTTGAGCAGGGACTCGGCCGCCCCTTCCAGGGCGATGCTTCCGTTTTCCATGACATAGCCGCGATGGGCAATCTTGAGGGCCATATTGGCATTTTGTTCCACCAGCAGGATCGTTGTCCCCTGTTCCGTATTTATCTTGCGGATCATCTGAAAGATCAGTCTCACCAGGAGCGGGGCCAGTCCCAGCGACGGCTCATCGAGGAGGAGCAGGCGGGGCCTGGCCATCAAGGCCCGCGAGATGGCCAGCATCTGCTGCTCGCCGCCGCTCAGGGTTCCGCCCAGTTGATGCCGCCTTTCCGCAAGCACGGGGAAAAGTTCGTATATATAAGCCAAATCTTCCTTGATTTCCGCCCGGTCGCAACGCAGAAAAGCCCCCAAGGCCAGATTTTCCGTAACGGTCATCTGGGAAAAAATGTGCCGGCCCTCGGGAACATGGCTGATGCCATGGCTGACGATTTCTTCGGGTCGCAACCGGTGGATCGGCTTGCCGGCAAACAATACCTCGCCGCTCCGGGGCGGGACGATCCCCGAAATGGACATCAAAGTGGTCGTTTTCCCTGCACCATTGGCCCCGATCAGGGTGATGATCTCGCCCGGGGAAACATGGAGGCTCACGTCCTTCAAGGCCATGATGCCCCCATAATAGGTACGGAGGTTCCTAAGTTCCAACATCGTTATCTTCTCCCAGATAGGCCCTGATCACCACGGGACTTTCCCTGACCTCGGCCGGCGTACCCTCGGCAATCTTCTCCCCGTAGTCCATCACCGCGATTCGGTCGCAGAGGCTCATGACCAGCCGCATGTCATGCTCGATGAGCAGGATGGCAATGCCCTTCTCGAGGCGGATGCGCCGAATCAAAGCCTCCAGTTCTTTCGTTTCCTGGGGATTCATCCCCGCCGCCGGTTCATCGAGCAAAAGCAGGAAAGGCTCCGTCGCCAGGGCCCGGGCGATTTCCAGCCGGCGCTGGGCGCCGTAGGGGAGATTCCGGGCCAATTCGTTTAGGGCCTCTCCGAGCCCGATCTGCTTCAGGATCTCGTAACTCCTCTGGACGATGGTCCTTTCTTCGTCCCGCGTGCCCCTGCCCCGCAATACCGCGCCCAGGACGCCGGCCTGTGTCCGGCAATGCCGTCCGACCATGACATTTTCCAGGACGGTCATGTGCGGGAAAAGGCGGATATTCTGAAAGGTACGGGCAATGCCCAACTCCGTAATCCGATGTGTCTTCAGGCCATTGATCCGTTTTCTTTTCCCCCCAGGCGGGCAAAGGAAGATCTCGCCGCCGTCCGGTCGATAGACTCCGGTGATGCAATTAAATACCGTCGACTTGCCGGCGCCGTTCGGTCCGATGAGAGCGATTATCTCTCCGGGGGCCACCTGTAGATCCACCCCCGCAAGGGCCTTGAGGCCGCCGAAGTTCATGGTGAGCTTTCTCAAATCCAGGATCGTCTCCACGTCAGGCCTGCCCGGTGGTTTTGCCCTGGGGATGGAATTCATAGGTGCGGCGCACCGCGGGGATGATCCCCTGGGGTCGGAAAATCATCATGCCCACCATGGCAATCCCGAAGACCAGCATCCGGTAATCACTGAAAATCCGGAGATATTCCGGCAGCAGGATGAGAAGCAGGGCCGCGACGATGATCCCCGGAATGGAACCGATCCCGCCCAGGACAACGATGGAAAGGATCATGGCGGACTCGATGAAATTAAAACTCGCCGGATTGATGAAGCCGGTCTTGGCGGCAAAGAATACCCCGGTCATCCCGGCCCAACCCGCGCCAATGGTAAAGGCCGTCCGCTTCGCCTTGGCCGTATCGATGCCCATGGCCTGGGAGGCTGTCTCATCCTCCCGGATGGCGATCCAGGCCCGGCCGATCCGGGAATGCTGCAGGCGCTGCACAACGAAGATCGTCAAGACGGTCAGGCCGATGAGCAGGAAATACAGGTAACAGGTAACACCGTAAACCCCGAGTTTGATATGGAAAAAGCCCGGGGGCGCGATGTTGGCGATGCCGCTGGGGCCATGGGAAAAAGCGTTCCAGTTCTCCAGGACCAACCGGGTGATCTCGCCGAAACCCAGGGTGACAATCGCCAGATAGTCGCCCCGCAACCGCATGAGGGGCAGAGCCAGCAAAAATCCAAAGATGCACCCCACCAAGGCCCCCAAGGGAACAGCTATCCAAAAACCCACCCCGAAATGGTGGTTCAGGAGGGCATAGCAATAGGCCCCGGCGGCGTAGAAAGCCACATAACCCAAATTCAAGAGCCCCGTGAGGCCGACGATGATATTCAAGCCCAGTCCCAGAATGATATACATGAGGGCCGTCGTCAGAACACTGATATGGTATGTGGAAAGGAAAAAGGGGAAAGCGAACAGGAGCGCGGGCCCGAGCCAAAGCAGCAGCCGGTATCTCTGCGGGTCCGCCCAGACCTGGCTTGTCAGGGATTCTTTACCTCCCTCGGCCGCGGTGGCTTTTTGTTCCGTAAGCTCTCTTTTTTCCAGGAAATGATGCCAGGCCAGGGCCAGAAAGAAGCTCACCAGCGCCGTCACCAGCATATTCCTCCAGCGCCACTCCACGACCTTTTCAATCGTATTGACGCGGATCACCAAGAGCGGAAAGGTAAGAAAAACAAACCAAAGCGCAATGAGAAGAGATTGTTTCAGCTTCAATAACATCACCGTTCACAATTTCTGGGTCTTTTCCCGGCCCAAGAGTCCCGCGGGTTTGACAATCAGAATCAGCACCAGCAGGGCAAAGGCAAAGACATCCTCATAATCGCTCGAGACGTAGCCCGTGGCAAAACTTTCCGTCCAACCCAGGATCAAGCCTCCCAGGACGGCCCCGGGAATGCTGCCGATCCCACCCAAGACCGCCGCCGTAAAGGCCTTGATGCCGGCGATGAAGCCGATGTAGAAGTTGATCCGTCCCACATGGGAGGCAATGAGGACGCCCCCCAGGGCGGCCAGGGCCGAACCGATGATAAAGGTCTGGGAGATCACGCGATTGACATTGATCCCCACCAGCATGGCCATGTTGCGGTCCTGGGCCGTGGCCCGCATCGCCCGCCCCATCCTGGTGAACTTCACCAGCAAGGTCAAGAGGAGCATGATGACGGCCGTGGTCAAGACGATGGCCACCTCCGTCGGCGCCATGAGCGGGGCAAAACCGGCCAGCAATGGCAGCTCCGGGATGAGGTCGGGAAAGGGAAGAAAATCCGGAGTCTGGGCAAGCATGACATAATTTTGCAGGAAGATGGACATGCCCACGGCGCTGATCAGGGGCGAAAGCCGGGGTGCCTGACGCAAGGGTTTATAGGCGATTTTTTCCACCGTGAAACCATAGGCACTGGCATAGAGGACCGCGAGGAGTGCGGCCAGGATCAAAACGGAGAGACCGGTCACACCCGACAGGGTAAGCACGCTGGCAAAGATGAGGGCCGTAAAGGCCCCGATCATGTAAATTTCTCCGTGGGCAAAATTTATGAGTTCGATGACGCCGTAAACCATGGTGTAACCAAGGGCGATGAGGGCATAGATACTCCCCCGGGTCAGTCCGCCGATGAACAATTCCCCAAAATATGCCATTACGCTCTTTCTTCCTTGGGACCTCTGGAAAAAGTCCGATCTGCCATGTCGAGCAATCGACCCCGGTGTTTCGCAGTGAGGTTATTGATTTAAGAACCTCACGCTGTCATTGCGAGGCGTCCCTTGGACGCCGTGGCAATCTCATAACCATGATTGCTTCACGCCACTCTGTTGCGAGGCACACCAAGCCTCCCCCCATCCTTATTTTTCTAATGGAAAACACCCGGTTGGTCAAGGTAAAAAGAGCCAAAGGGTGAAATGACTTAAGTACGTTCTTGATATAAACCAAAGAAACGCATATGATACCTTTGGTACGCGCCAAATATCATACTAAAGGAGGTATTTCATGAACCCTGATAAACTTATGGACGATTTAATGAAAGAATTGGAGGTTGCCTTAAAAGCAATGTCCAAGGCCAAAACAGTTGAAGAAAAAGTACTGCATAGCCAAATTGTGAAAAATTTGTGCGACTCACTGGGCGTTTTTCTTAATTTAGCAACTAATATGATGGAAAATGGCCTTGATGACTTCGATGAAGATGCTTGATTGTGGAGATTTGTGCGATGCAAGGGGAACTGAGTCGCGAGGAGTATAAACTCCTCGTGGAAAAAGCGCCTATCATGATCTGGCGTTCCAACATCACCATGGAGTGCGACTATTTCAATGAGATCTGGCTAGCCTTTACCGGACGTGCCATGGAACAGGAAAGGGGTAACGGCTGGGCCGAAGGGGTCCATCCGGAAGATTTCGACGGATGCTTGAAAATATACACGGAACACTTTAAACGGCGGGAAATATTCGAAATGGAATACCGGCTGCGCCGCTTCGACGGGGCCTATCGGTGGATCTTCGACCGAGGCGTGCCTTTCTCCGACTCCCTGGGCAATTTTCAAGGCTATATCGGTAGTTGTATAGATGTGACGGAAAGGAAAGAGGCACGGGAGGCGCTGAAAAGGGCTCAGGAAGCCGAGATTACTCAGTTGCGGGGTTTTCTACCCATCTGCTCCTATTGCAAGAAAATACGCAATGACGGTAACTACTGGGAGCAGATCGAATCCTATATCAGCAATCATTCAGATGCCTTGTTTTCCCATGGCGTCTGTCCCGAGTGCAAAGACAAGGTCCTGGCCGAATTTGGGATCAATAGCAACAAGTAATAACAGGGCCAGCCGCGGCGGCACTTTTTTCGCTTCCGAGAGTCATGCCCGGTCTTTTCCTTAAGGTTCACCATCAGGGCGCTCATTATTTTACCTCCACAAAGACGCCCTTCCGGACTTGATAGAGAGAAAAGCCCACCCCCAGGGCATCGCCTTTCTCGTTGAAACGGATCTTTCCCAGCGGGGTGTCGACCGTATTGGTCTTCAGGGCCTTGCCGATCTTCGCATAATCGGGTGCGCCGGCCTTTTCGATGGCCTTGAGCAGGGCCAGGGTTGCCGCGTAGGCATTGAGGAAAAAAGCCCCCGGTTCCGTCCCATAGACCTTGCGATGGGCCTCGACCGCCGCCAGGGCCAGAGGGTTTTTCGAGACATCCCGGGGACCGGAGGCATACACCCCCTCAGCATACTTGCCGGCAACCTTGAGAAAGGTTTCATCCTTGACGCCGTCATCGGAAATAAAAGGGGTCTTCATGTTTTTTTTGCGCATCTGGCTCACAATCAGCGCGGCCTCGGGGTGGTAACCGCCATAGATGACCCCCTCGGCCCCGGCGCGCCGTATTTTTTGTACAACGGCGGAATAATCGAGGGCCCCGGGCGTCACGCCTTCATAGAGGACCAATTTTGCCTGGGGGGAGGCTTCGAGCAACTTCTTCGCGTACTCGGCAAACCCCTTGCCATAGTCTCCCTTATCATGGATGACGGCCAGCTTCCCCAGCTTCAGTTTATTCAGGGTAAAATCGACGTCCAGTTTGGCCTGGGCATCATCGGAGGCAATGGTCCGGTAAAAGTTGGGATACTGGCCACTCTGGGTCAATTCCGGATTGGTCGCCGAAGGCGACATGACGATAATCTTGGCATCGTGATAGAGACCGACCGTCGCCTTGGTGGCACCGCTGCAGATATGCCCCAGGATGACCGTTGCCCCCTGGGAGATGAGCTTGGTGGCCGTATTCGTGGCGATCTCCGGTTTGCAGACATCGTCTTCCACCAGCAATTCCACCTTCCGGCCCAGGATGCCGCCTTTGGCATTTATCTCCTTCACCACCAGCTCGGCGGCCTTCACCGAGGGAAGACCGTAGGAAGCAAGGTCCCCGCTATGGGCCCCCGCCACGCCCAGCTTGATGTTTTCCGCCGCCGGCAGACTTGCCGCAAAGAGGAAGCATAACAAAAGCTGCCCGAAAATTATCCTGACCATAGACCTGCCCATAGGAATCTCCTTGCCTGGATCACCAATAAGAGCGCCCCGGCTACCGTTTATTTACTAATGGAAAAATGGCGGTCGGTCAAGGTAAAAAAGGGATAAGACACTGGGGATCTTCGGCAAGAAAGTCAGCCGCACCCCGGGCCCGGGAAGAGGCAAAGGCGATCGCGCGGCAGCCCCGGCAATTGGCCCAGCGGGCGCAGGCACCGCATTTACCGCTATACCGGCTCCGGTCCCGGAGGGCCCCGAGGACCTCGGATGTGGCCCAGACTTCCCTTAAGGAGTCGCGGCGGACATTCCCGAGGGGGAGGCAGAGTCTCCGGCAGGGAACGATCGTGCCGTCGGGCAGCAGGGTCAGCCCGGAAAGGCCGGCAGCGCAGCCCCCCGTCGGCACGGAGCCGCCGTCCGCCCCGTCAAAGGCGGACACCAGCTGTGACGCCACCGGATCGCCCGTCACAATCTTCAATCCCGGAATGTTCAGAGAAAATATCTCCCTGTAGATCCTCCGGACCTTCTCCGGCTCGAGCGCCTTAGCGAGCAGTGCTTCGCCCCGGCCCGCAGGAACAAGACGCGAAAAACCGAGCCGCGGCACGCCAAGCGAGCTGGCCAGAGCAACCAGGTCCGGAAAATAGTCGGCGTTTAGCTCCGAGAGGGTAACGTTCAGGGTAACGGGGAGGCCGGCGTCGAGGAGATGGCCCACGCCCCGCAGGGAGGAAGAAAAACTGCCCTTCCCCCGGATCTGCTCATGGACCTCTTCCGGCCCCTCGATGCTGATCTGCACGCCCTTGACGCCGAGGCTGGCCAGCATCCCCGCCTTTTGCGCATTCACCAGCGTCCCATTGGAGAGAAGATAGCTTTCAAAGCCCCGGTCGCTGATTTCTCCGAGGATTGCAAAGATATCCTGTCTCAGAAAGGGCTCTCCCCCCGTGATCGTAAAGCTCGGCGCTAAAGACATGCCGTAGTCGGCTGTCCAGGCCGCGAGCATGTCCGCAACTTCCTCGAGCGTGTCGCTTATCTCGGAGAAAGACAGCTCCTCGCTGCTTTGACCGGTCTGGTAACAGTGGGTACAGTGGAGATTGCATCTTTCCGTAAGATGCCATTGGATAAAAAAATCTTGCGCGGTGTTGATGGACATATCCCTTCCCTGCGGGAGGAAAATAAGAAAGGGTCCGGAGGTTTAAGGACTTGAGGTTTTATCCAAGTAGTGCCGGTTCCCTCTGCCCCTGAACCTCCGAACCCTACTTTTTTCGTTGCCGACCGGCAACTTTAACTCTTTCAAGCCTTTCATTTGTGGCATATCTTGCCAGGATTCTCTTTAACCGCTTTTTGGAACCGTGACCAGAACGCCGCCTCCTTGACGAGGACTTCTTTGCTCTCCGTCTTCTTCATCCTGCTTCACCTCCTTTCTCGCCTTTACAGGGTATTCTGAAATGGCCCAAAGACAGACCATTCCGAGAAAGCATACTTTTGAAGCATGTCTAATATAATACTTCTTTTCCCGGAGCTGTCAAGCCTTATGATGGCCTTGTTGATGGCCTTTGCCTAATGATGGTAGCGACTCTGAGACTTGGCCAGCCAGAGATGAGTGATTTATTTTCTGCAATGATCAATCACCCTTTTCCAAAGCAGCCAGAGCTTTGGCTGCCGCACTCTTGACTTTACCATGGTACGTTTGCAATGTTAGAAATCCTTTGGGCTTGACTATCTCCACAAGTGCGGGCAAGGCATTGCGCGAGCCGATTCTTCCCAGGGCGTGGCAAATTTTTTCCTCGATATCGATCCGTATGGAGGACGTGACAAGTGGTCTTGTCTTCAGCAACTCCAATAAGGCAGGAACAGCAGGAGCATATTTCAGTTTACCCAGCGCCTCGACAACATCCATTTTAAAAGGTTCGTCAACATCCCCCAGTATCGACAACAAGACAGGTCCTATTTTGTCCTCCCCTGCCCGCAAGAGGCTTTTCAGGGCTTCCTGGCGTACCTTTTCATTCTTATCTAGCAAGAGAGGTTTCAGAACATCTGCGCTGGTGCTGTCTTTGATGCGGCCAAGAATATAGGCTATATTCCTTAAAAAATACCACGGCTCCTGGACTTTGATTCTCTCCCTGATAACCGGCAGTGCTGGTTTGCCTATTTCCTCGAATATGTGGAGGATACGCACTCGCTCATTGCTGTCATCGTGGTCTCTCAGCAGATCGAGCAACCAATTTAATGAGGCATCCCCGAGCCTCCCCAGAATCCGTCCGACAGAGTCTCTATTTGCTGCCTCTCCATGTTGAAACTCTTCAAATAGTTTTTCCAGAAGATCCGGCGCCCCCAGTTGCCGGACAATATCGGAAGCAATGGTATGCGCTGTGTCGTTTTTCTCCAACACGCCGTTGTCAATCAGGTGGAATAAATTTACTATGGAAAAACACTGAGCGAGGTGCAGATCCCGGAGGTATTCTTCAGCTAAATCTCCGAGGCGATGACAGATGTTCTGGTATGCGGAAGTGGCCAGTGGTTCGAGTCTTATCCATTTGCTCAGAGTTTCGGCCATATCTGCGGTCAGTTTCCTTTGCTGCGGGGGAGGGAGGGAGTAAAGGATGCTGACAAAGGCCGCCGAAGCTCCAGCGCGGACATGCTGGCTGTTCTTGAGCAGTGCCGCTGCCGTTGCATTGATGAGGGCATCGGCTGTTGCGTTATCTTCCAGAGCCCTTAACTGAGCCAACATGCCGGGGATTGAGGCCATCAGCTCTCTATTAAGAAAAGGTTCCTCTTCACCCCGGAGAATAGATGCTATTTCCTTTTGGATACTTTGCCGTTGCTGCTCTTTTTCGCTCTTTTCCCGTTCGGCCTCGCTTTTCCTTTTCCGTTCATATTGTTGGCCCTTATCCGTCATCATCAACCGGCTGATCACAGGGCTATGCCTGCCAGTAACGGCTGCAATTGGCCCCAGGTCTCCTGGCAGATGATCGTTTTCCCCCGAGCGCATTGCCTCGATGACTCCGGCAATTTTTTCCTCATCCATCAGCTCCAGGACATGATGAAAAATTTTTCCTTCAAACAAATTATCCATATTCTTGGAAAGCAACAGGCCAATCATCTCGGCATCCAGTTCAGCTACCGCTTTGGCGATTAACTGTGCTATTTTGTCTTGATCCGACTTGTCCACCACCTTTTCCAAAAAAGAAAGCATCCGGAGTAGATTTTCTGAAAGCTGCGCGGAAGGAACAGTTCCTTTCTGCTTCATGATTTCAGTGATTCCCTGTTCCAGGATTTCGATCAGCCAGTTGGAGTCCTTGGCCCTATCTTTTATCTCGCTGGCGTCTATATCCAGATCGGGATCGCTGCCTGTCAGATACCGGATGATTTCGTCATCCTTGATATCGAGACTGGCAATAAGCTGGCTTCGTTCATCTTTGGCTATGTAAATCTTCTTATCCATGATGATGTGGGCAAGATTGTTTTCTTTCAGCAATGCGTCCAGCCCGCCTTCATTTTTTACCGTTTCCGGCTTTTTCCCGATAATCTGGAGAAGGATGGTGAGTTCATCCTTTTCCAGGCCAGGTTCAAAAGTTATGCTTTTGATACCGAAATTTAACAGTAACTCCAGAAAAGACCTGACCTGTGGCCGGGCAGCATCGCTGCCGCTTAACACTTCCCCGTTTATCAGGAGGCTGTGCTCTGACTCGGCATAATTCAGGGAAAATCCCTCTTCAAGCACTTTTGCCAAGGCCTCGTGGAGTTTTCCGATCGTATTGATGATCATAGCGCTGGAAGGGGGATAGAGTCGGAGGTTAGTTATCGCGGCATTCATAAGAGCCAGAACCTCGATTGCTTTTTGTTTGAATATTTCGTTTATCATAATAACCTCTTGCGGCGGCATCATCACCGGTTAATTTTATTTGATCCTTTCTATGCTCTTGCTTTTCTTCTATTTAGTGTCTATCCGGAAACTCCGGATGAGACACTATTGGTTTCCAATTCGGAAACGAGGGATTTTGCGTCCTGGCTAGGAAATCAAGGGGTTGCGCGGAGGCGTACACTGCGTACGCCGCACAAGGAAGCCCGTAGATTGACACCGCCAGGGCGGAAAAGAACCGTTTCCGGATGGAAACTATTTATACATCAATTTAACTGCATAGAATATCAGTTTGTCAAGGGAACATGGATTTTCTGGACGATAATAGCATGATGCAGAGACACAGGGAAACTAGGCGAAGGGAGGCACCAAGCCCAACTCGCGGCACTTTTCACGGGAAGGAATCCCCGTAACAGGGTCCCAGCCCCGCAATAAGTAGTATTCCGTGAGCATTTGCTCATATCTCTTCCTATCCAAGCGCTCACCCTGGGCCGGCCCGGTGGTGATGGGCTCTTCCAACAGACGGCGAGGCGGAAGATCGTCTTTTCTCCTCATCCCTTCCCGGGCATTGAAAAGCCGTTCCAGATTCCAGATGCGTTCCCCTATCTGCCCCAACTCCGGCACCGAGATGTTCCAGCCCGTGGCCGCCGCCAGCAGGCGCTGGAAATGTTTCGGCTGGAGGGGCTTCAAGGCGATTCCCTCGAGCTTGCACAGGCCCAGGGAATCTACCACACAGTGCCAGTCCTCATGCCACCGCATGAGCGCGGCTTTGGTCTCATATTGCAGCCAATATTGCGGCGTGACGCTGATGCCGGTCTCCCTTTGGATATCTTGCGCATAAAGGTCCGGCGCCACCTCATAAAGGGAGAGGCCCTTCAGATGATCCCCGCCTCGTGGCGACACGGCAAAGGAGAGGGCCATACCTTTCGTTCCTCGGATGTCCACCGCCGGGTAGTCCAGGCCTTTGCTGTGGACCACCCGATCGGCCCCTCCCAGCTTTTGGGCGGCCCGGTGGGCCCCTTCGGCCAGAAGGTCCCCTATGCCCTCTCGGGCCGCCATTTTCTTGATCAGTGCGATCATGGCTCCGTCGTTTCCGAAGTGCAGATCCAGCCCATCCAACTGATCTTGACTCAGGATGCCCTTTTCGTGGCATTCCATCACCCAGGCCAGAGTATTACCCGTGGAGATGGTGTCCAGGCCCAGTTGATTGCAGAGCGTATTGGCATGCAGAATGGCCGCAAAGTTATCGTTGCCGCATTTTGCCCCCAGAGCAGCTACGCTTTCATACTCCGGGCCTTCCCCGCGCGTGGACGCATAGGGACCGTCGGCAACTTGATAGAAGCGGCTGCAAGCCACGGGGCAGTTATAGCATCCCTTGTGTTTCGTAGCGTATTTCTCCAGGAAAACTTCTCCTCCCAATTTCTCGGCACCGCTGAAGGTGGACTCCTGGAAATTACGGGTCGGCAAAAAACCCAGGGCCTGAGCCAAGGGGGTGATGGCCAGGGTGCCATGGGTTTTGGCCGATTCATAAAGCGGGTCACCCATAATGGCCCCGACCGCCTCCGCGACCGCCTCCTGCAAGGCTGCTTTATCGGCGACCTGGATGCCGCGGTCCCCGCGTACGGCAATGGCTTTGAGGTTTTTTGACCCCATGACGGCGCCGGGGCCGCAACGCGCCGCGGCTCGGGCATGATTGCAGATGATCGCGGCAAAACGAACCAGATTCTCGCCCGCCGGGCCGATATAGGCCACCTGGGCGGTTCTTTCACCGAGATCATCCCGAATGAGTTCATCGGTCTCCCAGGTATTTTTTCCCCAGAGAGGCCGGGCATCGCGAATTTGGATTTGATCGTTGTCGATCCAGAGGTAGACAGGATGCCTGGCTTTTCCGGTGATCACAATGTGGTCGTATCCCGCCATCTTCAATTCGGAGCCCCAATGCCCGCCGCAATTGGCATCCCCGAAGATCCCCGTGAGGGGGGATTTGAAGGTCACACTGAATCGTCCCGAGCAGGGGGCCAGGGTGCCTCCCAGCGGTCCGACTCCGAAGATGAGGGGTGCCTCGGGGCTATAGGGATCCGTGGTTGCGGAAACCCGGTCGTATAATATCCGGGCATTGATCCCGGCCTGCCCGAGATAGCGATAGGCCAAGTCCTCTGCAAGGTTTCTTTTTTGCACGGTTTGCTTGGTAAGATCAACCTCCAGGATCGTTCCGGTCCAGCCGTACCATTTCTTACTCATTTTCCCCATCCTTCCCGTTCATTTGCAGGGCGCCGAAAAGACAAGCGCTGACACAGGCCGGTTCTTGTCTGGTTTTGTTTCGTGGATCCGTCTTGCCGCAAAACCGCTCCAGGCACTCCATATTTATGACCGGGTAGTCGCAGCCCCCCTCGTCCAATTTCATGATTTGAATCCCCGCCAGGCGTGGATTGAGCGGACCAGGATCGTGCCAGGAGCAGGCCACCTCACAGCGGCGGCACCCCCGGCAGTTTTCCGGGATGATCTTAATGGAAAGCGCATTGGCCATATTCATTCTCCCTCGATAAGCTGAACAAAAAAATCCCCAAACTGATTCTCATCAGCTTGGGGATTTACCTTCTCTCCAAGTTAACGCCTGGGCTTCGGCAGGTCTTCTGACTTCTGGATCATCCTACGTCCCACGCCTTCCCATGCCGTTTCGTCCCTGAGGGTTTTACGGCACAGTGGCTCTCTGCGGGATTTCGTCCCCATACACAGCGGCGGGTCCGCGCCGGAATCACACCGGCTTCCCTTTCAGGCCTGAGGCAGGCCACCGAATGCCCATCTATTTGACTGCGCGTTTTCATGACATATCCAGCAAGCATTTGTCAAGCGAGAACACGAATACAAGTCAATACCAAGCCCATCCTTGCTGATTCATTGAGCTCATAACGCAAGATGCATAGCGTAACAGCAAAACATCTTGCAGCAACAGCACAGACGTGTTAGCAGTCCCCCACTTTAAGAAGGGATCGCTCTATATGATTCATTTCAGTGGCATCAGTAAGCAGTATGGTCCGCAAGTTTTGTTTCGGGATGCCAGTTTTCAGATATTGCCCGGTAGCCGCAGCGGCTTGGTCGGGCCCAATGGCGCAGGAAAAACAAGCATCTTTCGTCTAATCATGGGCGAGGAAGAGTTCGATTCCGGAGAAATTACGAAAGCGCGCAACATCCTTTGCGGCTATTTTTCTCAGGATGTTGGCGCCATGTCCGGCCGCTCGGCTCTTCAGGAGGTCATGTCCACCTCTGATGCCATTACGCAGCTCGGCTTGCGGATTCAAGAGTTGGAAGCAGCCATGGGCCAGCCGTTGGCTGAAGATGAAATGGCGCATCTGCTGGAGTGCTACGGCAACATTCAGGCAGAGTTCGAGCATCGTGGCGGCTACGATCTGGAAAGCCGCGCACAAATCATCTTGACAGGCCTTGGCATCGGCCCGAATGATTATTCCCACCCGGTGGAAACATTCAGCGGGGGCTGGAAAATGCGCATTGCCTTGGCCAAAATTCTGTCGATCAATCCCGATGTGCTCTTATTGGATGAACCCACCAACCATCTTGATGTGGAATCGATTATCTGGCTGGAAGAGTGGTTGTCAAACTCATTTGCGGGCGCACTTTTAATGACCAGCCATGACCGCGAATTCATGAACCGGGTGGTGACGCGCATCATTGAAGTCGCGAACCGCACGATCACTACCTACAGTGGGAACTACGATTTCTACTTGCGTGAGCGGGAAATGCGGCGGGAACAACTTTTGGCCAGCCACCGTCGCCAGCAAGAAATGTTGTCCAAGGAAGAGGACTTTATTGCCCGTTTCGCAGCGCGGGCGTCCCATGCATCTCAGGTGCAGTCACGTGTCAAGAAGCTGGCCAAGATTGAACGCATAGAGATTCCCGCTGAACAGCGGACCATCAGCTTCGAGTTCAACGAACCGCCACGGAGCGGTGATGATGTTGTCAAGCTTGATCGCCTTGGCAAAGTTTGGCCCCGTCCCGATGGGGGAGAAAAATCTGTCTTCGGCGGAGTGACCGGTATTATCCGGAGACAAGAAAAAATCGCTGTCGTCGGCGTCAACGGTGCCGGTAAATCCACCTTCTTGAAGGTGCTGGCGGGGCAGGAAACACCAACTACCGGCAGCATGAGTCTTGGCGCCAACGTTTTCCCCGGCTATTTTAGTCAACATGCCATGGATATACTCGCACCCTCGAAGACTGTGTTGGAAACTTTGCAGGAGGCCATGCCGCAAGCACATCTTGGCGTCCTGCGCAATCTCTGCGCAACTTTTCTGTTTCAAGGTGATGATATTTACAAGCGGATCGACAAATTATCGGGCGGTGAAAAGAGCAGGGTGGTTCTGGCGAAGATGCTGGTGCAGCCAATCAACTTGTTGATCCTTGATGAACCGACTAATCATCTCGATATACAGTCCCGGGAAACGCTACTTGCCGCTTTACAAAACTTTTCCGGAACGGTTGTGCTCGTCAGCCATGATCGTCACTTCTTGCGCAGTCTCATCAACCGCGTCTTCGAAATTGATCATGGTAAGCTGCTTATTTACAATGGTAATTACGAATCATATATAGACGCAACATAGCCCTTGACAAGCAAAAACAGTCCCTCTATACTTCCGCCTCCGAAAAGCAATGCCTTATCAAAAAAATATCGTCCTGCGATGCTCGCATCGACAAACAAGGCGCGGGGGCGATGTTCATAACTTGGAGGGGTGTTGACAACGTACAGAGGGGGAAACAAACGATGGCGATAAAGGAGTACTTCAGGCAAGGACGCGGGTATTTCGTAAGAGTTCTGGGAATAGCAATGGGTGCGGCGTTCCTGGGCGGCGCCTGTATAACGCCGGCTTTGGCAGCAAAAGATGTTTATCCCGCGGAGCGCGTCACGTGGATTATCCCGGTGAAACCAGGCGGCAGTTTTGACATGATGGCACGGTTGATGGCGCCCTACCTGTCGAAATATCTCATGGAGACGAAAGGGGCGAAAGGCGGGGGCGTGGTGCTCAAGAACGTCGTGGAGGCGGGAGGGGCACGGGCCTATTCCAGCATCTATAACGGCAAACCGGACGGCTATACGATCGGCTATTTCAATGCTGCCTTCGTGGCTGACAATTTAATGTCCAAAAGCGATATTGATTGCAACAAGTACACCTTTATCATGAGAACCCATGTTTCCACCCGGGTGATCAATATCCGGAAAAAGGGCCCCTTTAAGACCTGGGCAGAGATGATGGCGGCGGGAAAAGAAAAGGAATTGAAGGTTGCCGCCGGAAACTTCGGCCGCGGGCATTACATTGCCGGCATCCTGGTAAAGGATGCGACGAAGATGCCGGCTCGGCTCATTGCCTTCCCCGGGTCGGCGGAGAATGCCAGTGCCCTCGTACGCGGCGATGTAGACATGTCCATTAATCTGGAAGAATCGTCCACGCCGCTCCTCGAGTCCGGTGACTTTGGGGTCTTGACGACCCTGTCTGAAACCAGCATCTATCCCGGTGTCCTGTCCATTGCCCAGTTGGGCTACCCGGAACTGGCGGCGCCGCTTGCTCTGCAGTTTCTTTTGATTGCCCCGCCGAATCTTCCGAAAGATGTGTCCGATACATTGATTGCGGCCGCTAAAAAGGTCTTTCAGGATAAAGAGTTTTTAGCGAAGGCGGAAAAGATGGGGATTCACCCAAACCCTCTTTATGGCGCTGATGCGGCACGGGTCGCCAAAGGAATTTTCAAGTTTTACGAGGATAAAACGCCGACCATTGCCAAGTATCTCAAGTAAGATCATTTCAGAAATGACAAAACCTAGCAGGTATACAAAGAATGACATCGAAGGGTTTTTCCGGAGCGGCCAATGGGACCGCCTCACGATGTCCCACATCTGGGACAGAAACGCGGCCCAGTCTCCCCACAAGGAAGCGATCGCCGACCCGTTCAAGACCCTGACCTGGGCTGAGGCGAAAAAATTCATTGACAAGGCTGCGGCTGGTCTAATTGATCTGGGACTAGACCGTGATCAATTGGTCGTCTTACAGCTACCAAACTCGGTTGAACTGCATTTGCTGCGCATCGCCTGCGAAAAAGCGGGAGTCATCTGCCTGCCTGTCTTGAGCAACATGCGGGAACATGAAATACTCTATATTCTGGAGTACACCGGCGCTGCCGCCATCGTAGTTCCTGCCGAGTTCCGCGGCTTTGATTATGGCAGCATGATGAAGGGCATCCGTCACCAACTGCCGAAGCTGAAGCACACTATCGTTATCGGCAAGACGACAGATGTTACAATGACTTCCTTCGATGATATGATGGCAAAAGCGTCACGGAAGAATTTGCCAGACGACTATTTCGAGAAAAGACGTTACCGCGCTGAAGAGGTATCAATAGTCTTTCTCACCAGCGGCAGCACCGGCATGCCCAAATTCGTCGAGTATCCGGCGGTGGCCTGCGCCAAACTCGGCGAGCACTTCACTAAGCTGATGAAGGTCAACGATCAAGATGTGATCTGCGCCATTGCCCCGGCGTCCAGAGGGCCAAACCTGCTGGTATATAATGCAGCGGCGCGAGCCGGCGCTAAGATCGTGATGTATCCTTGGTCCAACGGCCAGGAGGCGCTGGACCTGGTCGAGAGAATGCGCGTGACCATCGGCTGCCTGGTGCCGACGCAACTGGCCAAGATGTTGGAAGCCAATGACGTCCATAGACATGATTTGCATTCGGTGCGCATTTGGAACAATGCTGGCTCTGTGCTGCCGCCGCCGCTGGTGGAAGCGGTGGAAAAACGGATGGGCGGCATTAACACCAACCAATACGGGGCGGTCGATTTCGGTGTGATGACTATTACCGTTCCTGAAGATGACTTCGACGTGCGGCTTTACACCATCGGCAAGCCCTGTTTCGACACCAATGTTAAAATCGTCGATGAAGTCGGCAAAGAAGTGGCAAAGGGCGGCGTGGGTGAGATTATTGGCCGGGGGCCGTGCTGCTCGTCGGGCTATTTCAAAGACCCGAAGGCCACCGCGGATGCCTGGAATGACGGGTGGTATAAGACCGGCGACCTCGGCAGATTCGACGAACGCGGGAACGTCGTCATCGCCGGGCGTAAGAAAGACATGATAATCAGGGGCGGGCAGAATATCACCCCGTCGGAAATCGAAGGGCTACTGGTAGCGCACCCGAAAATCCGCGAAGTAGCAATAGTAGCCATGCCGGACGCCATCATGGGTGAGAAAGCGTGCGCTTACATTGTGCCCAGAAACAACGAGCGCATAACCCTGGAAGAGGTGACCGAATTTTTGAAACAACAGAATGTCGCTAGCTACAAACTGCCGGAGAGACTGGAATTCCTCGACAAGCTGCCGACGGTTTCAGAAGGACAGAAAATCGATAAGAAAACCCTGACGCAGGATATTGCGAAAAAGACGGAGTTGGAGAGGGGTGTTCGAGGATGAATAGAGTGAATACCATTACGTTTCCAGCCGGTTTTGTCATGGTGTGTGTTCTCGTTATTGTCTCCGTTTCCTGTGGAATCAATACCACAAAGATTGGTGACATTATTAACCATCCTAGAGACTACGCCGGAAAAGAAGTTACCATTTCCGGTGAAGTAACGGAAACCTTATCGCTGTTCGTTGTAAAATATTTTGTTGTACGTGATAATTCCGGTGAGATTTCAGTTGTTACAGAGAGACCACTGCCGGCGAAGGGTGAAAAAATCAAGGTTAAAGGAAGCGTGAAAGAGGCATTTTCTCTCGGCACGCAGACATCTCTTGTCCTTGTGGAAAGAACAGAAAAAAGTAACAAACCAAAATGAAGGGCCTATTGACCCTGCCCTGCCTTTCGTTTTGCTACTTTTATTAATCTATTTTCATCTACTCAGTCTTTGTCATGCTTCCAGTCTTTGTCGGTACTCTTGCCTTTATCATGTTTCCAATCCTTATCGCCTCCCCTACCTCGGTCATCTCTTTTGTAGCTCTTGCCTTTATACCTAACTTCTCTTGGGTAGCGATAATGTTGCCGCCAAGATCGATAGCATTGCCCTAATTTTTTGACCACAAAAAGGAACAGCTAAAATTATCCACGTATCAGCCATGCCCCAGGAGGAACACGACGTTCGAGATCATAGCAGTTACCGGGAGGAGGTTGCTGACCGGGTGGACGGTCTGGATACCATATGCGGCACTTTCCAGGAGGGGGCATGTGGCCCTGAGGAATGTCTGGTGCCGGCTGATATGACGGAACTTGCTGGTACGCCGGAGGGGGCGGTCCTGATGGCGGGGGTGGATCTATGACTACGCTTGCACCACGAGGTCCAACGGTCGCTGCGCATGACACACACAAAAATACTGCAACAATAAAGGGAAGCAATACTTGTAATGGTTTTTTCATATTTTCCCCCCTTTTCCTTCCTGCCCTCTGTAATAAAAAAAATTTGCTATAGAAGCGGAAACTGCTATATTTAAACCATAATTAGTGTCCATCCGGAAACTCCGGATGAGACACTATTGGTTTCCAATTCGGAAACGAGGGATTTTGTGTCCTGGCTAGGAAATCAAGGGGTTGCGCGGAGGCGTACACAGCGTACGCCGCACAAGGAAGCCCGCAGATTGACACCGCCAAGGCGGAAAAGAACCGTTTCCGGATGGAAACTAATTAAATTCAGGGGAGGTTTTTAAGACGATGGCCCACGAAGACGCAGGAAAGTACGCAGCAAAACATCCACCCGGCACAGCGCTGAACGAACGAATTGCCCAGGCCATTCGAGAGAAAACCTCGGGAGGCGAACTCGTCTGTGCCATGGGAGAAAAGATCTCCCAGGAACTCAAAGTCAGTATTGCCGAGGTGGGTATAACCGCTGACCTGTTGGAGATGAAAATCAAAGAATGCCAGCTCGGCCTCTTTGGCTGGGGCGAGAAACCTAAGCATGGCAAGGATATTTGTCCGGCCGACTCGGTTTCCGGGGAGATGAAAAACGCCCTGGAGAAGGCAGCAGTAAACGGCAAGGTTGCCTGTGCGGCGCTTTGGGCAATTGCCGCTTCACTCGGAGTAAAGCGAAAGGATGTCTCGGCCGCCTGTGAGACCTTAGGGCTAAAAATTCAAGCCTGCCAGCTCGGTTCCTTTTAATTATCCGCAGCCGATATACAATGACGAAACTTGAGTCCATTGAAGATATCAGAAAAATATTAATGGAGTTTAGCCTGCTTAAATCCAAACTTAGCGATGATCAAAAGGTCCTTTGTGCATTTCAGAAGTCCTACGAAAAATTACTGGAACGGTTTTATCAAGAGAATCTGGAGATGATCGCCTACGTGGAATATAAAAAGGCCCGGAAGGATTTTGACTATTTCGTGCAGCTCGTGGAATCGGTCCATTGTTACTTTGCGGATGCAGAGCAAAGGGGAGCGGATGAACCTTTGCATTAAATAGTGTCCCTCCGGAAACTCCGGATGGACACTATTGGTTTCCAATTCGGAACCTCGCCGCCTATGAGCAACGAAGGATTATGATTGAGTAATTTTACTCAATCATTGAGTAAAATTCATTGAAACGCTTGAAACCTTGTGATATAAGATCGTTATGAATTACGAACGAGCCATCCTCTCGACCCTTCGCACGGAGCTTTCCCGGCCTACCCCGGTCATTCATGTCCTGATCGGACCCCGGCAGGTGGGGAAGACCACCATTGCGCGCCAAATCGAAAGATCCATCGGCATTCCCACGATTTATGCCACCGCAGACAGCCCTGTTCCGTTGGATTCCGCCTGGATCGAGACCCAGTGGCGGCGTGCTGTCTCCGAGGGGGCGGTAGCGGGCGGCCCGCTCCTCCTCATCCTCGATGAGGTGCAGAAGGTGCGGGGATGGAGCGAAACCCTGAAGCTCCTGTGGGACAGTCGGCCGGTAACCCCGGAGATGCGCGTCCTCCTTTTGGGTTCGTCATCACTGCTCATGCAGGAAGGTCTCACCGAGAGCCTGGCGGGGCGATTCTTTCTGCATCGCTGCCAGCACTGGGGCTATCCGGAGTGCCGCGACGCCTTCGGCTGGAATCTGGAGCGTTGGATCTACTTCGGCGGCTATCCGGGGGCGGTGCCTTTTGTGGAAGACGAATCGGCATGGAAACGCTATATTGCCGACTCCCTTATCGAAACCGTTCTCGCCCGCGATGTTGTTCAGATGAGCCGGATCACCAAGCCGGTTTTGCTTCGCCACCTCTTTGCCCTCGCAGCCGTTCTCCCGGCCCAGACCGTCTCCTATACGAAGATGCTCGGCCAGCTCCAGGACGCCGGGAACACGACCACTTTGGCCCATTACCTGAAGCTGCTCGAATCGGCCTTTCTGGCGAGCGGCCTGGAATTGTTCTCACGGGGGAAACAGCGCCGGCGAGGTAGCAGCCCGAAATTGATCCTTTGGAACAATGCCCTGGTCAATGCCCTGTCTACCCGGAGCTTTGCCGATGCCTTAGGCGATGCGCTCTGGTGGGGCCGGCTGGTGGAGAATGCCGTCGGCGCTTGTCTGTGCAACGGCCTCCGTTCCGTCGAATACACCGTTACCTACTGGCGGGAAGGGAACCATGAGGTGGATTTCGTGATCACCCGGGGGAAGGATATCTGGGCCATGGAGGTGAAAAGCGGTAGAAGCGCCAGGGTGTCCGGCCTGAACCGCTTCCGCAGCCGCTATCCCGAAGCAAGGCCTCTTCTCGTGGGGGCACAGGGAATCCCCCTCGAAACATTCTTCAGCAAAGATCCAGCATCGTGGTTGGTTTGAGTGATGCCGAAATCATTGTGTGAGAGAAAAAGCTGCCTATGAGCACCGTCGGACAGAAAGAGAAGAAGACGCAAGAGCGCGTGGTGAAGCGCTTCCGGGTCAGTCTCGGCTATTATGATCTCGGCGACTGGTCGGACCGCGCAGGTAACAGCAACAGCGAACCACAGCTGGGGGGCAAAGCTTTCAAATACAAAGAAAGGGGCGATACAGTTTGCCCAGGCCGTTGAATGCCGTTTGCAGCGTGCTTATGCTTGATGAGTTATTTTCTTACTGGCCGCGGACCGGCTGCTTCCTGAATTCGTTGAGGCTTCCCTTATCAAGGGCATCCAAGACTTCGATTGGCAATGATCTGTACCACTGTGCAAATATTTCTTGACAATGTTTTTTATTAGGCGTTAATTTTTTGTTCGTCGAGACTGATAAATAACGTCAGAATTCATAACCATCCACGAGGGTACGATGGACTGATGATTGAAACCCCGTTTCTCGCAAAAGAGAGTGGGGGTTTTTTATTTCAGATCAGGGTGTCATGCAGGGTTTTATGCCGATCCGTATAAACCGTCGAACTAAAGGCGATCTTTGAAAGAACAGCTTAGATATTTCAGTTTGTTACAGTGATAATGGCCCGTTATTCGCCAGTGTATTATGCGGACAGGCGTGTCGGTGTTTGGGATATTATGGCGGATACATATAAACATTGGTTGGGCATCAATAAAGAACGGCATGAATATATTGGTTGTATCATCTGGGCCGGATAACTAAGGGATGGTTTTAGACAAATTTTAAAAAGAAATGACTTAGAAAGGAAGAACGGAAATGAAAAAGACTCTAAGTTTGATGGTAATCATGCTATTGGGTTTAGTATCAACGGCCATTGCCGAGACCTTGGAAATAATTTATACCGCAAATGATAGTAAGGGGCAGACTGCTTTATTGACAGGAGCATTTCAAAAACCATTGTTGTTCTCTCCAGGGGATGAATTAGCCAGTTGGTATTATTCTAATTGGAACAATAGTAGCCCTTTTTCTTTTTCAAAAAAATATACTTACCTCGGTAGAACAGGTGATAAAACATTTGAGATAGAACTTACTGACAAGAAAAAATCTACCCTAAATAGATACTCGTCCGCAGAGGAAAGAAGTAAAGGTGGCGTCATTGAAGAAAAAACAAAAATGAATATGTATCTTGATACTTCCGAACCGTTCTTGCTTAAAGCTCTCAATAGCGTTTTCAAATTGCCTGAAACAGTTAAAGAAAGCTATAAATGCAGGACTGATGATATGGTATATCTGAAACTAATTGGCTTTAAGGGCAATCAGCTTGAAGCACAGATTTTGATACCCGATTGCTTAAGAAAGGAACGAGAGAAGTAACAAACACGAACAGCCATGCACAACAAAAAGCTCAAAAGGGGCGCGGGATTAGCAGTTTTTCTTTTTCAGTCTTGGCGTGGGTGCTCCTGCGCCCTTAGCTTAGACGTTGTGCCATTTTAAAAGCGAGGCACCATGACCAGCTTTAAACTTGCCACATGTACTGTGACGCTAGACGGTTACGCTGATCCGGCTGGGACGGCTCGGCGTATGACATTATTATCGGATGCCGCATCTGCGCTTTCTAAGAATGGGATTGAACTTTTCAGCCTTCCTGGCGGGTATCTCTTCGCGTCAAGTAATGCTGACGTCTATGCACTTCAAAAGCAAATAGAGAACATGGCCATCTCTACTAATATTGATCTGCTCGTTGGGATAGATACAACTATGAAAGTTTATCATCCGGATGTTGAGCTAATCAGGCGTGGGCAATTGGGTGCTTTGGCGGTCTTTGCCCCAAAGAATGGTCAAGTTACAAGATGGCGGCAACGAACAAGCACCCGTAATAACCAACACTTGGTTTCGGATGCTGTTTGCAAAGAGGTGCGCTTTTTACGAGGCACACCTCAAATCGAGGGCCTTCTTTGCGGTGAGATTTTCAACAAACGTATTCGGGTTGAACTCGCCGCCCGTGAGACACGAATTGTCATAGATCAGGCCCATAACGCTTCTCGATTTCGTATCTGGGCAGCAATGCGGGCATTGGCACAAATGGGGGTCTCTTCCCTATGTTCCGTACATGCGGATCGTCAGGGCGCAATAAAACACTGCTATGTACCAACACAGACAGGCTGGGAAGAAAAATCCTCACGATCGATTGATCTGAAGATCGGTGATAAACCGCGGCTCGAAATTAAGATTTGGGAGTTTGATAGGTACGGGAGCATCGTTGCCTGATAGAATACATCTCGCCCGTTCAATAATCGCAGGCCCAACAACCGCATCAACTCGGACTGGCAATTACGCTGCGCTCCATTGCCAGTCGGTTATGCGGAGCGTTGGCGAGGAAAGAAGACTGGAGGCATGATGAAGTTCACAAAGATGGCGGTTCTCCTGATGGCCCTCACAAGTCCGTTTGCCGTGCCGATTGAGGCGGCTGACCCTGCGGCAAGTGTCCCACTTGAACTTCAGCAAGAAGCACGGAAGTGCTTTGGCGAGGGTAATCAAGTATACATCTGGCGTGACACGACCACGGCATTAAAGACTGAAACCCATCCTTTTGTGGGCCAGGTGGTGATTGTTGGCCCTTTCAAAGCGCTCGCATCGCCAAAAAGCAAAGGGCCCGTGGCTTTTCAGCCTACCTGGAAACTCGCGGCAAAAGGAGGACAGTTTGGGACGACCGAAATACATGAAGCCACACTTAGTGGGCCGGGGCAATCGGTCACGTCCACCAGCGTGGCGGCATTCCTTCTCATAATCAAACCCGAAGCGAAAGGGCCAAATTCCTATGCTTATTTTGAGGGGAAGGGAACCATTTCGGCGTTTCTGATCCGCCCATTTACCAAAGACAATCCAGAGCCAGTGAGAATCAGTAATGCACTGACCCTAACACTCGACATAGACAAGAAAGCGATCAAATGAAAACGCCAACAACGGCGTGGTGCCTACTCTGTGCCCGCGGCGGGCACAGAGCGGCACACGCCAGGCGTTAACTGCATGAGATGAATCAATGAGCAATGATAAAACCTGCAAACTATGCTGCGGACACGGAAGACTTCGGCAGAGCCATATTACCCCCAAATTCGTCTTTGATTGGCAGAAGGTATCATCAGGAACTGGTTTTTTGCGCTCTTCTGAGACGCCAAACAGACGGGCACAGGATGGCGAAAAGGAACAAATGCTTTGCAGCGATTGCGAAGCTTTGTTCAACCGATGGGAAACTCCCTTTGCAACTAGAATATTCCATCCCCTTAACAGAGGTGAGTCCATACAGTTTAGGTACGAGTCCTGGCTACTGAAGTTTGCTGTATCCGTTTCATGGCGAGTCTTGACTTGGTACAAACCCGACGACTTGCCAGAAATATCAGCGCCTGGAAAGCTCCTAATTGCGAAGGCATTGCAGACATGGAAAGAGTTCCTTCTTGACCAGCGTGCACATCCAGGATCATTTGAACAACATCTTATTCTTACAGATGTTATCGAATCGATAGAAAATATCGACAGTTTACCCCCAAACTGGAACCGGTTCATGACCCGAGGCTGTCATATCAATATGGCCCACTTCAAAGGACATCCTCTATACGTTTATGCGAAGATGGGCCCGAGTGACTCTGTTGGGTTTCATAGGAATTGAGTACCCGCAACATTGGGTTGGTACGAAAATACACGTCGGGGAGGGTGAGATTGGGGGCAGCATAAAAGTGCCCATTCAATTTTTGGATTACCTGAAGGAACGGGCGATTACGGAGTCATGTTTACAACAGAAATTCTCTTCGAAACAAGTCGAAGTGATCGACAAAACGTACAGGAAGGACCCGGACCGTGCAGTAATTTCGGAGACCTTTCAGGCTCTTGATGAAGACGTTCGTATGTTTGGCACAGATGCTGTTTTTGGCAGAAAAAATTTGCCGGGAAAGGACACCAGTTAACCTGTCAGTCCAGCCGACGCCGTGGACTGGGGGGCGGTTTTTTCGGCACGCCACGAGCCGGCGCCGCGATTATCCGAAGTGAGATAGGAGTAAAGAGATGTCGCTATACGAGACCCTTCAGGCTGAGCTTGGAAAGTTGCGAATACGTCAAGCGTTTGCGGTCATGTCACCAGTCGGAGTCGCAGCTGCACTAACTTTCTGTGCTGTCGATTCTCTCGATGCGCGACTCTTGGCTACGCTGGCGGTACTTATTGTAATTCCAATCATTTTGCATCGCCTATGGAGAGTGGCGTTTCCTGCGTACCGCACATGGACGGACCGCTCCTCGCAAATCACCGCCGAGATCAGTGATCTTCGAAGAAAAATCGCTGACGTCTGCGGCCGGTATCGCGAGCGCCGAAAGGGAGAGCACTTTAAAAAGGCATACGATCTCAACGGCCGTTCCGTTCGCGAACTTGAGGAGGCGCTATCCGTCGGAATGTACCGGGAGCGTCGAGAGGTCTTCGTTACCGTGTTTGTACGCGCCGGTGTCGCCGTTCGGGTCACGGCCTCCATTGGCTCGCCCTTCCGCTGCTCAGCAACCGCTAACCCAGCCCGATGGAGACAACATGCTGAACGACTTGGTTGTGATGAAATCCGGCAATATCATAATCATCCGGTCCACAATGGCACGACTTGCCCATCGTCCACTGACACGAAGACGACAGCCTCGCTCAAGTCACTTTTAGGCCCATGTGGATCGCCGCGTTTGCGGTCCCTGATCATCTGCTGGAACGGTATACGAGAATGGAAGATTTTTGAGTATGACGAGACCGGGCGGTCTTGGCTTGATTTCGAGTTCGATGCCGCAGGATAACAGCCGATTGCAGCATGCGAGCTGCTGAACCGGGCGTTAGCAAACATATAAGTATAAAAACTGCGAGGGGGAAATTGTGCTGTATTTTTTATTATTGGTTGTCATAATATTGTTGGTAATTATATTGCATCTATCGAAACAGATGAATAAAAATATAATGGAAATGATTGCTTGTATTGAAAAAAATGACTATCTTGCTTTTTCAAAAGCTGACATCGAAGGAACCAAATCATACACATACCATTGTGAAAAAGAACTTAGAGATAATTATGGGAAATGGCTTGATGGGAACTTTAATGAAGAAAACATAAATAATGAATTATCCAATGGCAAATCTATTGAAGATATATTGCAGGAAATTAGAGGGCTTGCGCAAAAAGATTATAACCGTATAAGAAGTATTGATCACTGTAAATTTAAAATACAAGCCAATATTGATGTGCGCAATGGTAAGAGATCAATATCTGAGGCATTAGAAGAAGATAATAAAGTATTTGAATGGATAGTAGCCACGTATGATCAAAAACAATCCAATCATATTAAGGAATTCGAAGAATATGTTCGTGAATGGTGTGCTTATAAAGGCAATATATGAACCAATGCATTTCATGTTACTGCCATCTCCAAATAAAATGCTAACCACTCACTCCAGCCGACCGCCCAAAAGCGGGCGGCGGCTGACCTTGGCGTTATGCGAGGGAAGACATGATAAGCAATGAAATCGATATTGTTTTTTTCGCAGCCTATGATGGGGACATTGATGCGATCGAGAAATTTCTTGCTAATGGGATTTCGCCAAACATTCAAAACGAAGACGGTAAATCACTACTGCATGTGGCGTGCGATGATGGTTATTTCGGCTTGTTGGAACTTTTACTTCAGAATGGTGCAGACCCAAACATTGAAGACAAAGATGGGGACACGCCATTTGATTATGCCGTTTTTCGGAACCACAAAGAATTTCAGGAGATGTTAATTGCACATGGTGCTATAATTCCCAATAGGCAGTCATCTGTAGAACGAAATTGGCAGATGATTCAAGAGGGCCAAGAGCACGTTCGTATAATGCAGACTTTGTTAAGTCTGATCAACAAGAAGGATGATTGATAAAGGACAATTATGCCAACCATTTCTATGTTTTACGGAATTATCATCCGGATGTATTTCGCACCTGGTGAACACCAGCCTCCGCATTTTCATGTATATTACAACGAATTTAAGGCTTCTGTGGATATTCGGTCGTGTGAGGTAATTAATGGCGATCTTCCCGGAAAGCAGACAAAACTAGTGCTGGCCTGGGCTGAATTGCATCAAGAAGAGTTGATAGCGGATTGGAAGCTGGTAATGAATGGAGAAGAGCCCTTCAAAATTCAACCCCTTCAATAAGGAGTGACAGCATGTATCCTGCAGTGAAAGAAGTTATTCCCGGCGACGACTATGTACTTTCTGTTGTATTCGATAATGGCGAGAAAGGCCGTCTCGACATGAAGCCGATTCTTGATTTTGGCATATTTCAGCGAATTAAGGACTACGATGCGTTCAGGCGGGTTCGGGTTGCGTTCGACACCATTGAATGGGATTGTGGCGTTGACCTAGATCCTGAGTTTGTCTACAATAAAATCAAGGAGAAAAGCCCGGCATAACCACCGCATCAACTCGGACCGGCAATTCCGCTGCGCTCTATTACCAGCCAGTTATGCGGAGCGTTCTGCCCTAAATAACTTTTTGGCATTTTTTCTTGACTTGACCATTTTAATTGACTACTTTATTCTAAAAAAAAGGAGTGGTCACATGAAGACAATGGCCATAAGCGAATTTAAGGCACATGCTTTGAAGGTGATAAACGAGGTTGAAAAATCCCAAGAAACTATCATCATAACGAAAAGAGGCAAACCCCTTGCTCAAGTCGTTCCCTATCGCAAAACTGTAATGAAGCCAATGCCGGGAAAGCTTGCGGACGCTTTTGTCTTTGAAAATGATATAATCAATCCGCTTGGTGAAGGATTGTGGGAAGCATCTCAATGAAGTACCTACTCGACACCCATACATGGGTTTGGTGGAATATGCGACCTCAAAATCTGTCACGGAAAGTCACTAAACTTATTGAAAATACAGAAGGATATGGTGATCTTCTTTTGTCTGCAATTTCACCTTGGGAATTCAGTAAGCTTTTGGAAAAAGAGAGGATTGGTATTTCCTATAACCCGGAGGAGTGGATCAATGCCGCTTTGGAAATGCCAAAACTCAGACTTGTCCATCTTACACCTATGATAACCTACCGCTCAACAGTACTGCCAAAGCCCTTCCATGACGATCCGGCAGATCAGATAATTGTGGCAACGGCACGAGATGAGAATGCCACTATTCTCACAAAGGACGAAAGAATCTTAAAATATCGATATGTTCAAAGTATTTGGTAACCTCGCATAAACTTGGCAGAACCAGTCACTTCAGCGGACGGGCAGAAACGTTACGGCTCCCGGTCAAGGCTATTGGCCTGCCGCTGAGTTTTCGTGCCGCTGGGGGGAATTCTCCGCACTCCGTCCAGGGCGCTTACTTAATATGAAGGCGTAATTTTCAGTTCGGGGAAAGCCTTCCCGTATTCCTCCTTGAGGAAGGACTTGCTCACCCCGTGATCGATGAAATCCCAGGGCAGGATTTCGGAGAGGTCCTTGGGCCGGTAGACATAGAAATCGGGATTGAGATTGACCTCTTTGCAGGCCTGGGGCCAGTTGCCCCCATGGCGGTGGACAGCCAGGAGGATTTCGCCGACCCGCCGGTCCCCCAGGGAAAGGAGGGCCTGAACGTAATTCCACTTCGGCAGGTCATGGATGACCCGGAGAAATGGCTCCCGGCGAAAGGCCTGCTCGATCCTCCGGACCCTTTTTTTCACGACCAGGATGTCCGTGAGAGGACACCATTGAAAGGGTGTCGCCGCCTTGGGAATAAACTGGTTGATGCTCAGGGTGATCCGCTTGAAAGACCATGCCCCCTGGGAATGGCTGGTGGCGATGTGTTTGATCTTCCTGGTAAGTTGGATGATGGCCTCGATATCTTCCTCTTCCTCCGTGGGCAGTCCGACCATGAAGTAGAGCCGGAGATTGGGGATTTTCTCTTCCGTGAGCACCTCCACGGCCCGGACAATCTGCTCCTCCCCAATCCCCTTGTGGATCACATCCCGCAGGCGCTGGCTGCCGGCCTCCGGTGCCAGGGCCAGGGTCTCCGTTCCGCCCTCCTTGAGCATGGCTATCAACTCCCGGTCGATCCTGTCGAGGCGGAGCGACCCGATCGCCACCTTGCCGCCCTGTTCGCGAATCGCGCGACAGAGGGAGACGAGTTCGGGGTGATCCGAGACGGCGGTGCCGAGGAGGCCGATCTTGGGGGACCTCTCCAGGGCCTTGCCAAAAGACGCCTCCAGCAAGTCCCGGCCCCGGAACCGGGCGGGCCGGCAAACAAAGCCGGCGGCGCAGAAACGGCAGCCCCGGCTGCAGCCCCGGCTCACCTCGACCAGGAGCATCTCCCCCAATTCCGTATCCTTGGCGCAGATACACTGCTCCGTCGGGAAGGCATTAATATCCGGGAGGCGCCTTTTCTTGATTGTCTCCGGCAACTCTTTGTCCCGGGCCGCCCGTTTTTCGATCAGGCCATCGGCTCCGTAAGTCACCTGGTAGAAACGGGGGGCATAGAACCCGGTCAGTTTTTTCTGGAGATGAAACAGGATCTCCTCCGGTGCAGCGCCTGCTTGCCTGATCTCCCGGAAATGCCGGAGGAACTCCGCAATCACCTCCTCGCCTTCCCCGAGGATGAAGCAGTCGAAGAAATCGGCCAGGGGCTCGGGATTCAGGGTCGCAGCCATGCCGCCTCCCAGAAGCAGGGGCGCCTTAGCGGACCGCTCGCGGGCCAAAAAGGGGATGCGTCCCAACTCGAGGATCTTCAGGATATTGGGATAGTCGTTCTCGAAGGACAGGGAAAAGGCCAGGATGTCGAAATCCGCCAGGGGCCGCTGCGACTCCAAGCTGAAAAGGGAGATTTCCCCACGGCGGAACTCGGCTTCCTCCTCGGGGTCCGGCAGAAAGACCCGTTCACAGAGGCAGGCGTCGCTCCGGTTGAAAAGGTCATAGACCGTCTGGAAGCCGAGGTTCGACATGCCGGTCCGGTAGGCGTTCGGATAGGCCAGGCAGACGGTAATATGTTCTCCCCAGGCTTTTTCATAGTAGCCCTTTTCCCGAGATAAGATCGCCCGGTACTTTTCCTTCAATGCCCAGGACATAGAAAACCGTTTTGGGTGTTGAGTGTTGGGTGTTGAGTTTAGGTGATATGGTTTAACGCAACACGCAAAACTCAACACTCAACACTGTTTGTTATTCCGCCTGTTTCCGCAGATAAGCCGGGATTTCCAGATCGAGATCTTCCTCCTCGGAGAGGTCATTTTTACCGGGACCCGAGATGTCGATAAACTTCCCTTCCCGGATGTAGGCGGGGGTCGACAAATCCCCGGCCTTGTAGTTGCTCAGCTGGGTGACATTCGACATGCTCAACTTCTTTTTTCCAAAATCCTCAAATCCCGTGGCAATGACGGTAATGCGGATTTCGTCCGTCATCGTTTCGTCCACCACAGTCCCGAAAATGATATTGGCATCTTCATGGGCTTCCGCCTGGATCAAGGAGGCCGCCTCGTTGATCTCGTAAAGCGACATATCCGCCCCTCCGGTAATGTTGAGGAGGATGCCCCGGGCGCCCTGGATCGTGTTATTTTCCAGCAAGGGAGAAGAAATGGCCCTTTGGGCCGCCTCCACCGCCCTGTTTTCGCCCGTTGCCGCGCCGGTGCCCATGAGGGCTAAACCCATCTCTGACATGACGGCCTTCACATCGGCAAAATCCAGCGTGATCAAGCCGGTGACGATGATCAGGTCGGAGATGCCTTTCACGGCGTTGTACAAGATGTCATCGGCCTTATTGAAGGCCTCCAGAAGCGAGAGGTCTTTTCCCCCCACGCCGAGCAGTCTCTGATTCGGCACGGTGATCAAGGTATCGACAAATTTCCGCAGCTCCGCGATGCCTTCCTCGGCATTGACCGTCCGCCTCTTGCCCTCGAACTGGAAGGGTTTGGTGACGATCGCCACGGTCAGGAGCCCCAGCTCTTTGGCTATTTCCGCCACCACGGGCGCCCCGCCGGTACCCGTGCCGCCGCCCAGCCCGGCGGCGATAAAAACCATATCCGCCCCTTGCAGATGCTCCCGCAGCATGTCCCGCGACTCCAAGGCCGCTCTTTTACCCACATCGGGGTAAGAGCCGGCTCCCAGCCCCTTGGTTACTTCCACGCCCAGCTGAATCTTCAGCGGCGCCAGGGAGGCCCCCAGCGATTTCGCATCAGTATTGGCCACCATGAAATCCACACCCCTCAGGTTGTGGGAGATCATGGTATTGACGGCATTACCACCGCCCCCACCGATGCCGATGACCTTGATCTTTGCCGCGCTTACCTCACCCGGATCAGATAATTCAAACATGCTCTATCCCCCTTTAAAATAAGTCGGAAAACCATTTGGCGATGCCGCGCGCCCAATTGCCTAAAAAACCATAACTATTTTTCGTCCTGCCTTTGGCCAGGTTCCTGCTGCCGTAAGTGATCAGCCCCACCGCCGTGGAGTAGAGGGGACTGTTGACACTGTCGGCCAGCGGGCCGATGCAGCACGGTCCGCCTTTCCTGACGGGCACATCGAAGACCTGTTCCGCCAGTTCGGCAATGCCTTCCATGCTCGCTGTCCCGCCCGTCAACACCACACCTGCCGCCAGCACATCTTTGTAACCCGCTTTGACGATCTCCCGGTTGGCTAATTTAAAGATTTCTTCCACCCGTGGTTCAATAATCCGGCCCAGGATATGCCGGGAAACCTCGCGTGGTTCCCGCCCCCCCACGCTCGGAACGGCGATATTTTCGTCCTTCGGTATCAGCGGCAGGTAGGCACAGCCATATTTCATTTTGATATCTTCCGCATTCACCAGGGGCGTACGCAGCCCTTTCGAAATATCACTCGTAATATAATTGCCGCCGACGGGCAAAACCGAGGTGTGCCGGATGCTGCCATCGGTGAAGATGGCAATATTGGTGGTGCCGCCGCCGATATCCACCAGGGCCACCCCCAGATCCTTTTCATCGTCGCTTAAGACCGATTCGCTGGCGGCCAGCTGCTCGATGATGATCTCGTCTATTTCCAGACCCACCTTGTTCACCACATTCATGACGTTTTGAATAGACGCAATGGCGCCCGTCACGATATGCACATTGGCCTCCAGCCGGACCCCCGAGATGCCCACGGGATTCCTGATGCCGTCCTGATCGTCGACGACGAAATTTTGCGGCACCGTGTGCAGTATTTCCCTGTCCATAGGCACGGCGACCGCTTTGGCAGCCTCAATGGCCCTTTCCATGTCCTCTTCGTCAATCTCGCGGTCCTTGACTTGCACTATGCCCAGCGAGTTCTGTCCCCTGATATGCATACCGGCAATGCCGGCATAAACGGAACGTATCGTGTAACCGGACTCATTTTCCGCCGCATCCACAGCCTTCTTGATCGACTCGACGGTGCTCTCGATGTTCACCACCATCCCTTTTCTCATCCCATTCGAAGGACAAGAACCGATGCCGATAATCTCAATGCCCGCTTCCGTTATGTCGCCCACAACGATGCAGGTCTTGGTGGTACCTATGTCCAAGCCAACGAGTACATTCCCTTTTTTACCCATGCTTTACTCCGCCTTTCTTGATGACTTCTCGGGAAATCGCTTATCTTCCTTCAGGTGCTGAATCCTTTCTTCGCCTTGGGCTGTCCCGCCGGCTCCAGGATGAGTCTTCTTTCCACATAGACTTTGCTGATGTTTCGCAGATCGATATTCAAAAAACCGGCCGGCACATTCCGCTTGTGCAGGGCCGTCAAAACGGGCAAGAGGCGCTGTAATTTGCCTTCGTAGTTGCCGAAGCCCAGTTCCAGGCTAAAACCATTGTCCGTAAACAGAGACAACCCAGCGACTTCACTGCCGTTAATTTCCGAGACCATCCCAATGGTGGGAAAGTTCTTGGACAGGGCGAGCTGCTTAAGAAGGCCGAGGGTCGTATTAAGCAACTCTCTGTTCACCTGCCCTCCCTGGTAATATCCGGTCAAGACGGGAACGTCAACGTCATCCTCGCTCGTAAATTTTTTAAATAAGACGCCCTCCTCATCCATAAGATGAAATTCATCACCGATCCGGCACATGGCCAGGGCCTTTCTTTCCTCGATCTCCACTACCAAACCGTGAGGAAATTCCCGGGCGATGGCGACCTTTTTAACCCAGGGGTTTGAGGAAATACTACGCGCCAAAGCCTTCAAGTTTACCGAAAAAACGGTCTGCGAGGGCTTGAGGGCGGCCAGCTTGAGGACATCCTTTTCCGTCAATTCCCGGCAACCCCGGACTTGGGTCTCCTTAATCCGAAAATAGGGCGCCGTGACCACATAACTGTAACTGAAGATCAGGGTACACACCAGCACAAAGATCATGGCCAGCAGGGCGATGGCCTTGCAACAATCGCCCCCGACCTTATCGGAGCGGCATTTCAAGCGGTTTTTTCTGACCAGAAGCTTGGCCCGCCATGATTTCTTCATCCCTCATCTCCGATGATGTGGACCTCTGTTTCCAGGACAATTCCTCTGGTTGCCCGGACCTTTTCTTTTACCGTTTCGATGAGGGCCAGGACATCGCCGGCCTGCGCTTTACCCAGGTTAATGATGAAATTCCCGTGCTTCTCCGAGATCTGCGCCTCCCCGGCTGTGAGTCCCTTAAGCCCGGTTTCCTCGATGATCCTGCCGGCAGAGACCTCGGGAGGATTCTTGAAGATGGAACCGGCGTTGCGGTATCCGAGGGGATGCTTGTCCCTGCGCAAGGCCAGTATTTCCTCGATCCGGGCCGAGATTTTCGTCCTCTCCCCCCGGTGCAGGGAAAAAGCAGCCGACAGGATCAGAGAATCGGGCGGCAAAGCGAGACTCCGATAGCGGAAATCCAGTTCCCCCCTCTCCAGGCTTTTTTGTTCGCCCCTGTTTCCGATAAAATTAACCCTTTCCACTACATCAGCCACTTCCCGGCCATAGGCGCCGGCATTCATCCGGAGCGCCCCGCCGACCGTCCCGGGTATGCCGGCGCAGAATTCCAGCCCCCCCAGCCCTTCCCGGAGGGAAAGGGAGACCAACTCGGCCAGGGGAACTCCCGCCTCAGCCTGGACGAGCACGCTGCCGTCCTTCTCTTCCCCCCCTTCTTCAATCGTCCAGTGCGTCAGTCCCTTTAGAGAAATGACGACCCCGCGATAGCCTCCATCCCGGACAATGAGGTTGGTGCCCTTTCCCAAGGCCACGTAGGGAATACCGGCGTCCGTGAGGCGGCCCAGGGCCTGGCACAGTTCTTCCTGTGTCTTGGGAAAAAAAATTGCATCCGCCTTCCCTCCCACGCCCATGGAAGTGTAGCCGGCCAGAGGCTCGTCATAGAGGATCTCTCCGGACAGCATCCTCCTGAGCCTCTCCTGATTTGTCGTCTCCGCCATAGCTCCCTCTGTCAATTATGAACCGGCACTGTCACTACTCAGGTAGATAGACTGTAGGCTGAAGACTGTTAGGAAAAAAAGGGGGTAGAGCACCCTACAGCCTAAACAGCTTCAGACCGACTACGTGAGTAGTCACCGGCACCGGCCTTTTGCAGAAAGGCCTCCCCGACCTTCCAGACGCTGCCGGCCCCCAAAGTCACAATATTGTCCCCCGGCCGCGCATTTTCGAGCAGATAGGTGACGATGTCCTCAAAATTGCTCAGGTACAGCACCTTGGCCTGCCCCGCTTTCCCGATCTCGGTGCAGAGCGCAGCGGCATTTACGCCCGGCAGGGCCTCTTCGCCGGCGGGGTAGATGTCCGTAACCAGCAGTGTTTCGGCATCGGCAAAGGCCGTCAAAAATTCCTGGAACAGGGCTTTCGTCCGGGTGTAGCGGTGCGGTTGAAAGACCACGATCGGTTTTTCTCCCCAGGCCTGCCTTACCGCCGCCAGCGTGGCCCTGATTTCTGTCGGATGGTGCCCGTAATCATCGAGCACCGTAATGCCCTTGATTTTTCCCTTCACCTCCAGGCGGCGATGGACCCCGACAAAACGCTGCAACCCTTCCCGAATGGCCGGGAAGGTCATATCCAATTCCCGGGCCGCGGCAATCGCGGCCAGGGAATTGTAGATATTGAACAAACCCGGAACATTCAGGGAAACATCCCCCAGGTCTTCCCCCCGAAAGCTGACGGAAAACCGGGAGCCCCACCCCGCGGAGACGATGCCGCTCGCCCGGTAGTCCGCACCGGACTGCAAGCCGTAGGTGATGAACCGCCGCTTGATGCGGGGCAGCAGGGCCTGGATATTTTTATCGTCATAGCAGACAATCGCGGCCCCGTAAAAAGGTACGATATTGGCAAACTTGAGGAACGCCTCGCTGATCTCCTCGAGGTCGCGATAATAATCAAGGTGTTCCAGGTCCACGTTGGTGATTACCGCGAGCTGGGGGCTCAGTTTGAGGAAAGAACCATCGCTTTCATCGGCTTCCGCGACGATCACCTCGCCATCGCCGATTTTGGCATTGCTGCCGATGCTAGCCAGCTTCCCGCCGATCACCATCGTCGGGTCGAGCCCCCCCGAGGCCAGCACCGTGGCAATCATGGAAGTGGTCGTGGTCTTGCCGTGGCTTCCCGAGACAGCCACGGAAAGTTTCATTTTTAAGAGCTCGGCCAGCATCTCCGCCCGGGGGATAACCGGGATGTTCCGCCGGTGTGCTTCCCGGACCTCCGGATTGTCGACCTTAACCGCCGTGGAAGTAACCACCACATCGGCAGCACCCAGATGCGCGGCCTCGTGACCGGAAGCGATGCGCGCCCCCAGCCCGGCCAGGCGCTGGGTAATATCCGTCTCCTGAAGATCGGAACCGGTGACGGTATAGCCAAGGTTAAGGAGCACCTCGGCGATGCCGCTCATCCCGATGCCACCGATGCCGACGAAATGGATGGCCTTAACTTTACGGCGCATCCCCGATAACTTGCTCATTTCTTTCATATCACCTCATCCAAGAGGGCCAGACAATTATCAACAATGTCTGCGGCAGCCCGGACGTTGCCCAAAGCTGCCGACTTGCGCTCCATTTCCCGTAGTAATTCGCGATCATGATAAAACCCCGCGATCGTTTCCGCCATTTCTTTTCCTTCCAGGTCTCTTTCATCCATCACCACCGCGGCGCCCGCCTCGGCCAGGGCCGCGGCATTCTTTCGCTGGTGGTCATCCACCGCAAAGGGGAAGGGTATCAGGATGGCCGCCTTCCCCAGGACCGTAAGTTCGGCAATCGAGGTGGCGCCGGCCCGGCAAATGACCAGGTCCGCTTGGCGATAGGCGGACACCATATCCTCGATGAAAGGCCGGACCTCGGCCTTTATCCCATAAGTGCTATAAATATCTGCTACATAGGGCAGATCATCCTTTCCTGTCTGATGGATGATCCGCAGGTCCAACTGCATATCCTTAAAGTAGGGCAACGTCCCGGCCAGGGTCCGGTTTATGGACCGGGCCCCCTGGCTGCCGCCAAAAATCAGGATGGTAAAGGGGCCTTCTCGCCCCGGAGCCTCTTTGGCCTCCAAAAATGCCGCCCGGACGGGATTGCCGGTGACAAAGGACTTTTCCGGGGCAAACCATTTTCTTGTCTCCCCGTAGGTCAAGAAAATCCGGTCCGCAAACCTTCCCAGGATTCTGTTCGTCAGCCCCGGCAGGGCGTTCTGCTCCGCCACGGCCGTCCTTATTCCCATCAGGCGGGCCATCAGCACCACCGGACCGGAGGAATATCCGCCCACCCCGATGACCAACCGCGGCGCAAATGCCTGGAGGATCCGGAAGGATTCCCACAGGCTGGCCGGAAGCTTCAAGAGGGAATGAACCACCTTGAGCGGGCCTTTGCCCTTGAATCCGGCAACCCGGATCGGCCGAAGGGGAAAACCGAGGCCGCCCAGGACTTCTTTTTCCATGCGGTTGCCCGTCCCGACAAAGAGGATCTCCGCCTTCCCTCTTTTGAGAAACTCCTCGGCGATGGCCACACCCGGAAAGATATGTCCCCCTGTTCCTCCCCCGGCGATGACGATCTTCAAAATCTTAGGCTTCATAAATCACGACCATCTCCTGCCGGGTCTTTTATACCAACGCCTCACCGGTAAGAGGAAATATTCAGCAGGATACCGATCGTGGCCAGGCTCATGACCACGGATGATCCGCCGTAACTCACGAAGGGAAGCACCAAGCCTTTCACGGGAATCAAGCCCATAACCCCGGCGATGTTGATAAAGGCTTCCACGGCAATCGTCAAGGTCAAACCCGAGGCCACGAGGGTTCCGAAAAGATCGGGCGCCTTGTAGGCAATGATAAAGCCCCGGACAATGATAATGACGAAGAGAGAAATAATCAGGGCCACGGCAATAAACCCGCCCTCCTCGGCAATCACCGAAAGGATGAAGTCGGTATGGGGTTCCGGCAGATAGTAGAGTTTCTGCATGCCGTCGCCGATGCCCACCCCAAAGGCGCCTCCCGACCCGAAGGAGATAAAGGACTGGATGATCTGAAACCCCGTACCCAGGGGGTCTCTCCAGGGATTCAGCAGGGTCTTCAAGCGCTCCCAGCGATAGTCGGACCGCATGACCTGCCAGACGGCCAGCGGTAACAGCAGCATGAGGAGACCGGCCAGGTACCTGATCCTTACTCCGGCCAGAAAAAGCAGGGAGAGCATAATCATGGCAATGATGACGGCCGTGCCGAAATCTGGTTGCCGCAGGATGAGGGCCATGATCACCAAGGTAATGACCAGGGGGATGAGAAAGCCCTTGATGAAGTCTTGGGGATTGACCTCCTTTCTGGCCAGGTAATAGGAAAGAAAGATCACCATGGTGACCTTGACCAGTTCGGTGACCTGAAAGTTGAAAACACCCAACCTGAGCCAGCGGGTGGCGTTGTTAACTTTAACTCCCACATGGGGCACAAAGAGGAGGACCAGAAGAACGACGGACATAATGAGTCCCGGATAGGCCCATCTTCTCAAGTGCTGGTAAGGCGTCTTCATCAGGATCAGCATCCCGATGAGCCCCAGGAGGATGAAAAAAAACTGCCTCTTGAGGAAATACTGGCCGTCCTTGAACTTCTCCAGGGCCAAGATGGAACTGGAGCTGTAGATCATGGTGATGCCGGCCGTGAGCAACAATAAAGTGGCCAGCAGCAAGATGGTATCGGGCCTCTTCTGGGCCGCCGCAAGGTTTTTCATCTACAGACCACCTACCAATTTTTTAAAAAAGTCACCCCGGGCCTTATAATCGGTAAATTCATCGAAGCTTGCGCATCCCGGTGAAAGAAGCACGATATCCCCGGCGGCGGCCTGGCTTCCGGCAAGCTCGGTCGCTTCTCGCAAGGTGGCAACCACAGCGGTGGCGACGAGCCCGCCGAGCCGCTCCGCGATCCTGTCCCGGGCCTCGCCAAATAAAACCAGTTTCTTTACCTTCCCTTTGATGAGCGGCCCGAGCGTTTCAAAATCGCCATCCTTGTCCCTGCCGCCCATGAGCAGGAAAAGGGGCTGGGAGAAGCTCTCCAGGGCCCGCACAACGGCGCCCACATTGGTACCCTTGGAATCGTCATAGAAGGCGATGCCCCTTTTTTCGCCGGCAAATTCAATCCGATGGGACAGACCCCGGAAATCGGCAATAGCGGCCGCGATATCCCCGGGAGAGACGCCACATTCCCGGGCCGCCAGGATGGCAGCCATCACGTTTTCCTGATTATGCCGCCCGGGGAGCTTCAGCATGGCCAGGGGATAGGTTTCCCTCTCACCGGCGGCCGTGACCCGCACCAAAGCGCTCTCGGCGACAAACATCCCCTCGGGAACGCGCCCGCTGGAACTGAAACAGGCCACCCGGGCGGCCAGCCGCCGGGCCAAGGGAGCGGTTGCCTCCTCATCGGCATTGAGAATAGCCAGATGCTCGGCCCTTTGGTTCGCAAAGATCCGTTCCTTCGCTTGCGCATAGGCGGCAAAGGAGCCGTGGTAGTCTACATGGTCGCAGGTGGTATTCAACAGCACCGCCACGGCCGGGCAAAAGCGCTCGGTCCATTGCAACTGAAAACTGCTCACCTCGACCACGGCATAGTCCGCCTCCTTGCTGTCGGACACAAAGCCGATGAGAGGCTCCCCGATGTTGCCTCCCAGGAAAATCTTTTTCCCCGCCCTTTTCAGAATGGCGCCGATCAGGGTGGTGGTCGTGGTCTTGCCGTTGGTGCCCGTGATGGCGATCACCGGGCAGGAAAGGAACCGATAGGCGAGTTCGAGTTCGCTGACGATGGGCAGGTTGCGCCGGAGGGCTTCCACCAGGAGCGGCTGCCGGGGCGGGACCCCGGGAGAAGGCACGACCAGGCCGACACCCGCGAGGCTCGATAAGTCGTAACTTCTTATTTCCCATGCACTTTCCTTAAGCTCGCGCCGGCAAAGCTCTTCCAGCTTTTCCCGGGGCTTCTCGTCCGTGATGACCAGGTCGGCGCCCTGGCCGAGGAGAAAGCGCGCCGTCGCGAGGCCTGTCTTTCCCATCCCGATGACCAGCACCTTTTTTCCTGAAAGTTCCATAATTTCCTTCATGTTCTCTCTTCTCAACGCAGTTTCAACGTACTGATGGCCACCAGGGCCAGTAAAATGGAGATGATCCAGAAGCGCACGATCACCTTGGGCTCGGCCCAGCCTTTGAGTTCAAAATGATGATGCAGGGGAGCCATCCGGAAGATACGCCGGCCCTTCGACACCTTGAACCAGGCTACCTGGAAGATGACCGAGAGGGTCTCCACCGCGAAGAGCCCGCCGACGATGAGCAGGAGGATCTCCTGCTTGGTCAGCACCGCCATCGTGCCCAGAGCGCCGCCCAGGGAAAGGGCGCCGACATCTCCCATGAAGACCTCGGCCGGGTAGCTGTTGTACCAGAGGAAGCCGATGCCCGCACCGACCACGGCGCCGCAAAAGATGCTCAGTTCTCCCACACCGGCGACATAGGGAATCTGGAGGTAGTTGGCGATCTTGATGTTACCCGTCAGATAGGCAAAGAGGAGGTAGGTCATGAAACAGGTAATGGCCGGTCCGATCGCCAGTCCATCCAAACCGTCCGTCAGATTAACGGCATTGGCCGTACCCACGATGATAAAGGTGGCGAGCAGCACATATCCCCATCCCAAATCCGGTAAGGCGGTCTTGAAGAACGGCACCGTCACGGCCGAGCTGAAGCCCGGTTTTATATAAAGCACCGTGCTGAGGAAAAGAGCGATGGCAATTTCGCCCGCCAGTCTCGCCTTCCCGGAAACGCCATGGCTGTTGCCGAGCGTCAGTTTCCGATAATCGTCCATAAAGCCGATGAGACCGAAACCGACGGTTACCAGGATGACGAACCAGATATAATCCACCCGCAGGTTCGCCCAGAGCAGCGTGGAGACCACGACGGCAAAGATAATCAGTATCCCCCCCATGGTCGGGGTACCCTTTTTTGAATAATGAGAATGGGGGCCGTCTTCCCGGATGGTCTGGCCCACATGCATGGCTCTCAGCTTCCGTATCAGCCAGGGACCGACCACGAAACAGATAAACAGAGCCGTGATGGCGGCATAGATCGTCCGAAAGGTAATGTAGCGGAAGACATTGAAAAAAGAATAGGTCGTATGGAGTGGATATAATAAATGGTAAAGCATGCTACCCCGCCCCCGGCCCGGCGTCTTCCACACCGAACCTTTCCGTAATCCCTTTAATCACTTCTTCCATTTTCATGGCCCGGGATCCTTTCACCAGCACCCAGTCCCCTGCCTGCAAAAGCACGGACAGGTCTTCCCCGATACCCTCCGGCCGGAAAGGGAAATGAATGCGCGACGCCGGCAGGCCACCCTTTTGCGCCCCCGCCGCTGTCGCAGGGGCATAAGCGCCCTTGAGAAAAAGGCTGTCCACGCCCGTGGCCGCGGCCGCCTCTCCGATCCGCTCGTGCCAGGCTTCCGACTGGCTGCCCAGTTCCAGCATATCTCCCAGAATGGCCACGCTCTTGTGCCTCCCTTTCACCTTGCACAAGGTGTCCAGGGCTTCCCGGACCGAAAGGGGATTGGCATTGTAAGCATCGTTAATCAACCAGGCGCCGTTTCCGAGGCGAAGGATCTCCATCCGCCCCGGCACGGGCCGAAAGGCCGCCAGTCCCCGGCCGATGGCCTCCTGCCCGGCCCCGAGCGCCCAGGCCGTGGCCGCAGCCGCCAGGGCATTGCGCACGTTATGGGCTGCCATCGTCGCCATAACCACCTTGCTCCGGCGCCCCCGGATCACCAGGGTAAAACTCAGTCCCCCGGGACCGCTCATGACTTCCTGGGCCGTAACATCATGCTTCCCCGTGAGCCCATAGGTGACCCTGTCTCCCGGCCATTCCCCGGCCAGCTGCCGCACCGCTTCATCATCCTCGTTGATCACGGCCAGCCCCCCAAGGGAAAGATGGCGAAAGAGGTCTCCTTTTTCTTCCTTGATGATCTCCAAAGATTTTAATCCTTCCAGATGCACCGGACCGATATTGGTAATCAACCCCACATCGGGGCAGGCGATGCGGCTCAACCGGCCGATTTCTCCCGGCACATTCGTCCCCATTTCCAAAATCGCCACCTCGTGCTCTTCCCTTAACCTGAGGATTGTCAGAGGCAACCCCACGAGATTGTTGTAATTACCCTCTGTCTTCAAGGTAATTTTCAGGCCGCCCATGATTTGCGCCGTCATTTCCTTGGTGGTCGTCTTGCCCGCACTCCCCGTTATGGCGGCCACGGGAAGGGCGAATTTTTTCCTCCAGAAATGCGCTATCGCTCCCAGGGCCACCAGGGTATCGGGCACCAGGATGACGGCGACATCTTCCGGAATGTCCCTTAAGCGCCCCTCCTGTCCCTCCTGGATCAGCAGGCCGGTAGCCCCTTTTTTTACCGCCGCCGTCAGAAAATCGTGGCCGTTAAAACGCGGTCCGACCAGGGGTATGAAAAGCTTGCCCGCCTGGGGCTCCCGGGTGTCCGTCGAGAGGGCAGCGAAACCCTGCTCGGCCGCTCCCTTGATCAAGGCGCCACCCGTCGCTACCCTTATCTCATGGCAGGAATAAAGCATCTAGCGCCCCCTGCTGTCCGCCTGCCGGGCCTCCAGCGCCGCTCTGGCCACCTGGCGGTCATCAAAGGAAATCCGCCGGTCCCCCAGGATCTGATAGTCCTCATGTCCCTTACCGGCGATGAGCACCGTATCTTCAGGAGCGGCCAGGCTTATGGCCCGGAAAATGGCTTCTTTCCGGTCCGGCAGCACAGCGTACCATTTCCCCCCGGTTTCGGGCTTGGCATTCTCGGGAGATACTTTTCTGATGGTCTGGCTATCCAGACCCGCTTCGATCTCCCGGATGATCTCCAGGGGGTCTTCTCCCCGGGGATTATCGGAGGTTATAAGGACAATATCGCTATAGGTTGCGGCGGCCTCTCCCATCAGGGGACGTTTGCCCCGATCCCTGTTTCCCCCGCAGCCGAAGAGGGTGATTATTTTTCCTCGGCGGAATTCCGACAGATTCTGCAGGACCCGGGTCAGGGCATCGCTCGTATGGGCATAGTCCACAAATACAGCCGGTTCTTCGGGACGGCTGACCCGCTCCAAACGCCCGGGCACGCCGCGGAGGCCCTCCATCCCTTCTTTGATGAACCGTTCCGGCACCCCCAGGGCGAAGGCGGCCGCAGCCGCGGCCAGCATGTTGTACAGGTTGAACCGGCCCGTAAAAGAAGAGGCAAGGTCGAAGGCGGCCTCTCCCAGATGAATCCGCGCTCGCAGACCCTGGGCGGAAAGGGAAGTCATTTCCCCCCGCACCGCGGCTTCTCCTTCCATCCCGAAGGTCAGCGACGGCATCGCTGCCTCCTGCACGATTCTTTTTCCCCAGGGATCATCGCCGTTGATTACCATTTTCACCTGCCCCGGCCGCTTTCCCCCAGCCGGGAGTATTTCCTTAAAAAATCGGAGCTTGGCCTGAAAGTACTTTTCCATCGTCTCATGATAATCAAGGTGATCCTGTGACAAATTGGTAAAAATCCCCAGATCGAAGGCACAGTCGTCGACCCTGCGCAAATCAACGGCATGGGAGGAGACCTCGGCAATGACATGGGTCACGCCGGCATCGGCCATTTCCCTCAAGATCCTCTGGAATTCTAAAGATTCCGGTGTCGTGTGCGGGGCCGGCACTACCCTGTCCCGGTAACGATAGTTTACCGTTCCCAGGACTCCGACGGAGTGGCCGGCGGACTGGAAGATATTCTCCAATATGTAGGTTACCGTTGTTTTCCCATTCGTTCCCATAACGCCGACGAGGCAGAGCTCCGCCGAAGGATGGCGGTAAAAATTTTTCCCCATGCTGCCTAAAGCCCGCCGGGCGTTCGCCACCTTGACCGCCGTGACCCCTGGGGGAGGGACAAAATCCTTTTCATGGACAATGGTGCCCGCACCCCGGGCCACGGCGTCGGAAATATAGCTGTGGCCATCCCGGACAAGACCGGGGATGGCAACAAATAGTGAGCTACTATCACATCTTTTTGAATCATAGCAAATAGAAAAAACCTCTGCCTCCGGATCACCTGTGATACCGAGGACATCGACTTTTTCCAAAAGGCGGGACAATTTCATGGCAATTTTCTTCCTGGTTTGACGATTTTATAACTTATTATAATAGCATCATTCGTCAATTTGCGAAAGATACGGCGCAGGAAGGAAAATCACCGATCGGGGTCCCCGCCGCCGGCTCCTGATGCACGGCCCAGCCGCTGCCCAGGATTTTGATATCTACCCCCCTATCCCGGGCCTTCTTTATGGCATCCCGCATCGTCAAGCCGCGGAAATCGGGCATGACCGACTCCACATCATCGGCCGGCAGTGCGGCTTGCCTGAGCATGCCTTCATGGGAAACCAGTTTGAGGCCTGTCTCACGCAATTCCGTTTCCGGCAGAGGCAGGGGATTCTCCCGGAGAGGGGTTCGGAAACAGGTGAGGATCTGCTCGCCAATCTTCTTAAAAACCGGGGCCGCGGCAACTCCGCCCCACCTGTCCTTTTGGGGTTCATCGAGCATCACCATGATGGCGATTTGCGGATTGTCGGCCGGGAAAAATCCCAGAAAGGATGTCCGCACCTTCTGGGAAGAATAAACGCGCCGGGCGAAATCAAATTTCTGGGCCGTGCCCGTCTTGCCCGCCACCGGCATATTCTCGATGCGGGCGTTTTTGCCCGTTCCATCGGGAGCGCCTACGACGTCTACCATCATGGCCGTCAGCCGCCTGGCCGTTTGGGAGGAAACGACCCGCCTTACCACCGTAGGCCGGTAGGCTCTGACGATCTGCCCGTTTTTATCCACAATCGCCCGCACGATAAAAGGTTTCATCAGCACCCCGTCATTGGCAATGGCCGAAAGAGCGGTAACCATCTGAATGGGCGTCACGGATATCCCCTGGCCAAAGGCCACCGTGGCCGCATCGATCTTGGCCCACTGTTCCACGGGACGTAGGAGCCCCGGAGACTCGCCGGGAAGATCGATGCCCGTCTTCATCCCGAAACCGAATTTCGTGATGTAATGATAAAATTTTTCCTTGCCGAGTTTTTCGGCAATCTTTGTGGACCCGATGTTGCTTGAATACTTGACGACCTCGCGAACCGTCAGATAACCGTATCTATGTCTTTTCGCCTCATGGATAACCCGGTCCGTAACCCGATAGTTCCCATTTTCACAAAAGATGCGGTCCGTCTCTTTCGCCACCCCCTCCTCGAGCGCCCCGGCTATCGTGAAAGGCTTGAAGATGGAGCCGGGATCAAAACAATCGGTTATAGCCCGGTTCTTTCCGGCGCCGGTCTGATAGGCGGAAAAATTATTCGGATCAAAACCCATTTCATTGGCCATGGCTAAGATCTCGCCCGTCCGGGGATCCATGATCACCGCCACCCCTCCCCTGGCCCCTTTGTCTCGCACCGCCTCCTGCAGTTGCACCTCGGCCAGGTGCTGGAGGCGGCTGTCAATTGTCAAGATCAGGTTGGCGCTTTCGCCCTGACCCATCTGATCCGCATCCGCCTGGGGAGAGAGTCTCTTCCTCTTGGCATCCTGCGTCCAGGTCAGCTTTACGGGGTTGCCTTTTAAGTACTTGTCAAAGGCTATTTCCAGCCCTTCCAGGCCGTTGTCGTCCATGCCCACGAAACCAAGGAGATGCCCGCCCAGGGTCCCGTTTGGATAGAAGCGTTTGGGTTCCTTCACCACGTAAACGCCGGCGATGTTTGCCTTTTCTACAGCGCCGGCAACTTCCGCCGGAACCTTTCTTGCCAGCCAGCAGAAACTCTTGGCGGAAGAAAGTTTTTTCAGGATGGTCTTTCTCTCGATGTGCAGGAGAGCAGCGAGGTCTTTCGAGGTTTCCGAAAGGTCGGCCATCTTGGAAGGATCACCGAATATGGACGCGGCCATGAGACTTGCCGCCAGTTTTTCCCCGTTTCTGTCAAAGATAATGCCCCGCTCGGGCTGAAGCATCAGCACCCGGGTATGTTGTTTCTTGGCCAGCGACTGCAGGTAGTTTGCCGAGAGAATCTGCAGCTGAAAGGCCCGCGATACCAAAGCGATAAACAACAGCAGGAAGAATGCCAGCAGGGTTGCGGTCCTGAATTTCAACCATTTTTGGGATGTTGCTTCCATGTCCTTGCCCATTGCCGGTAGATGTTCTGTTAGCCGCTACTTTACGTTCACAACCTGGTCCCTTTCGGGATAAGTCATCTGCATTTTCTCTTTGGCTATTGCCTCGATGCGTTGCGGTGATTTTAGCGTTGCCTGTTCAATCTTCAGTTGCGTCCTTTCTTCCAGAAGTCTCTGGCGGGTGTTCATCTCTTCGGCGATTTGATATTCCAGTTCCGTCATACGGATATGGGGCCAAACATAAACGATGGACAGCACCATAACCAGACAGATCAGCAAGACGAAGGGCACGCGTTTCAACCCTAAAATCAGCCGGCCGCTATCGCGGACATTATTCAGGGTAATCTCAGCAGTCGACATGGTTCAGATCCTTTCCGCCGTTCTTAAGCTTGCGCTGCGCGCCCTGGGATTCGCGGCCACTTCGGCCGGTCCCGGCCGGAGCGGCTTTTTGGTCACGACACGGATCAGGGCTTTTTGCTGGCAGGTGCAGACGGGCATTTTAGGTGGACAGAGGCAGTCACGCTCCCACCTGCGGAACTCATTTTTTACAATCCTGTCTTCCAAAGAATGGAAAGAAATGATGGAAAACCGGCCGCCGCCGGTGAGGACCTCTATCCCGGCTTTTATGGCCTCAGGAAGTCTCTCCAGTTCGTTATTGACGGCAATCCTGATGGCCTGGAAGGTTCTTGTTGCCGGGTGCACGGCCCTCCTGCCCTGGGTAAAGGGGACGGTCCGGGCCACCAGGGCGGCAAGCTCGGTCGTGGTGGCAATGGGGGCGATGGCTCGCTTTTTCACAATTGCCCGTGCTATCCTTCTGGCCATTTTCTCTTCACCATAATCCCGGATAATATTTTCCAGCTCCCGTTCCGCTGCTTTATTGACCAGGTCGTAGGCTGTATAACCAAGACCGCAGTCCATGCGCATATCGAGGGGCGCCTCCCGGGTAAAACTGAAACCGCGGCTCGCCGTTTCGAGCTGATGGGAAGACACGCCTAAATCGAAGATAATGCCGTCCACGCGTTTTACCTCTAATCCGGCCAAGATGCCGGCTATATCGGCATAATCGCCTTTGACGAGGATGCTCCTGCTGCCGAAAGAGCGTAGGCGCTCGGCCGCTGCCCCGAGGGCTTCGGCGTCGCAGTCGATGCCGATCAACAAGCCATCGGGAGCGGACTTGGCCAGTATTTCATAAGCATGCCCGGCGCCTCCGACGGTCCCGTCCACATAGGTGCCGCCGCTTTTACAGTTGAGAGACGCTAAAACCTCATCGACCATAACTGGTTGGTGAAACTCCATGCTCTCTCGCCCTGTCCCTCAACCCCGATGAACGGGATAAGTGCGTTAACGAAATTATTTCCTGCCGGAAAAGGGCAGAAAATAATTTCTTACTTACTAAATTCCCAGATTTGCCATGTCTTCGCTGAAAGCGTCCGGATTGCGGGCCGCTTTTTGCATTTCCCCTTCAAAACTCTCCTTGCTCCATATCTCGATTACCTTCAGCATGCCGGCCAGGACCACGTCTCTTTCCAGCTTGGCATATTCTCTCAGGTTAGGCGGAATAAGTACCCGGCCCTGATTGTCAAAGGTGCAATCAACGGCGCCGGACATGAAGAAACGCTGGAAGGCGCGCACTTCTTTCTTCAGTATGGACTGGCGGCTGACTTTCTCCTCGATCACCCGCCATTCATCGTAAGGGAAGACCATGAGATAACCATCCCAGTTGGTGATCACCATCCGGTTGTCATGCTTCTCAGCCAGGACTTCACGCAGTTTGGCCGGGAAGATGATCCTACCCTTGTCATCTATAGTGTGGTAATATTGACCTCGAAACAGGGACATGGGTTTCCCTCCACAACAAACCACTTTCCTCCACTTGATTCGATAATAAAGAGCGACCTTTCGTTTGTCAAGAAAAATCTATAAAAAATAATGCAAATTCATCAGGAAAATCACCCTTTCCTCAGGTAGTTTTTACCTGCCATTTGGCTGCCATTTAATCCCCATTGCTTTGCCCTAGGGGGCGCAGTAGTAATGACGAACAGAAAATAAAAAATCTGCACCTGTGAAAAACCTGCACCTGTTCATCCCGGGATAGCTCGCGAGGAGTAAAAAATGGGCAATGAAGAAATGCTGAAAGGTATGAAGGATCTATTTGCCAACCCCCTTTTCCAACAGAATTTCCATGAATTTTTCCTGGCCGCGCAGCGGGAGGGCCTCGCGGCGGCGCAGAGGCTCTGGAATCTGACCGGGGAGAAGAACAGGCTCTCCAACAACGTCCCGGAGATATATGAAAAGTTGCTTGATTTTTATCTGACCCTCGGCTTTGTCCCGCAGCACAAATACGATCAGGTCTTGCGGGAAAATGAAGAATTGCGGCAGGAAAACAAGTTTTTAAAGGATGCCATTGGGGAGTTGCAGCTCAACATCTTCAAGGAGGGCGGGCAAAAATTACAGGAAACATGGCGTGAGATCACGGACCGGCAGCTCGCTATGCACCGGGAGATAGGGAAAGACTTCTTGGAACTGTTCGGACAGTGGCGAGAAGCGGATGATAGAAAAGCATGAAAATAGCAGTACGGCAGAAGTCAGAATAAAAACAAAGGAGGATGCTATGGAAAAGACAACGGACAAGAAGAATGTGGAATTTTTTGAGACCTGGTTCAAATTGCAGAAGGAATTTCTTGAGAACTGGACAAAAAGCCAGAAGGAATTCATGGAGACCTGGTTGGAAGCTTCAAAGAAAATGCAGGAGTCTTTTATGAACCTCGACGGCGGCAAGACAGGCGTCCCCGGGAAGGAAATGTTAACCATGTACAATACCTGGTACAATACAATGGCTGATTCATCCAAGATTTTCACCGAGGAAGCCCTGAAGATGCAGGAAGCCTGGAAGACCTCCGTGGAGAAACAGATGGTGATGGGGCGGGAAATGTTCAAAAATTTCTCGGCAGGAGCCGGCAAGTAGTCCAATCAGGAGGCATGAAATGGAAAAGTCGGTGGATTATTTTGATACCTGGATGAAATCACAGGAGGAATTTGTTGAGGGCTGGGTGGAGAGCACCAGGAAACTGCCGCAAGCATTCCTGGGAATGGAAATGTTCAAAAACGGTTCCGCCTTTTTGGGGAATGGCTTTCAAGATCTCTATACATCCTGGTTCAAGGAACTGATGGGCGCCCCTGTGAGGATGCAGAAAATGGACGCCGATGTGCTGGAGGATCTGCTGGCGAAGATGACGGGTGATACCAATGTATACATGAAGTTCTATGAGACGTGGCTGCCCGTTTTTCAGGCCATGCAGGAAAGAATTGCGGACCTAGACGCCTATCAGGAACTGCTGGACCCGGCGAAGTATAAAGAGGTGCTGGATCAGCTCTTTGGATTCACCCCGGAAGCCGCGACGGAATTTACCTATCAGACCTCAAAGATCACTGAGTCCTGCGGGGCCTCGGCGATGGAGTTCGGGCGTCCCTGGGCGATGGCCTTTCAGAAAAACTTCCGGCTCTTGCCTGAGTTGGTGGAAGGGCGCCCGGAAACCTTTTTGCACATCTTCCATAACCTCTTCAGTGCCTTTGACAATACCATCGGCAAGGCCTACCACATACCGCCGATGGGCAAGGACCGGGAAAAGATGGATCTGCTCCTGCGGGGCTTGGACGATTTCACCGCCGTCCTCGCCAAAGGCGCTGCCTATCAGTACAAGGTTTACACGACCGGCATGGCGGCCGGGGAAAAAGTGCTGGAGTCCCTCGTGCAGAAGGTCAAGAACGGCCAGGAGATCAAATCCTTTAAGGAGTTATTCGACCTCTGGATAGACATCAATGAGCGGGAATTCATCGAGGTTTTCCGGACAGAAGCCTTCTCGAAGCTGCAGGGCGAGTTTCTCGACGCCTTCCTGAAGATGCGCCAGAATCTCGACAAGCTGTGGGAATTGCATCTCTCCGAGTTCCCCATCGCCCTCCGTTCCGAAATGGACGACGTATACAAGACAGTCTATGATCTTAAGAAAAAGGTTCGGAACCTGGAAAAACAGCTGCACACTATAACCAAGGAGGCCGCCCTATGAAGACGCCCTTACCGATGGTTGATACCATACAAATGATCCGCGATATCGGGGAGTTGAACCGTCGCGCCATTGATGCCGTAAGAAACTTTACCGAGATCGAGGAAGTGGACGTGGGCACGGCCCCGATGGATCTCGTCTACCAGGAAGATAAAGTTAAATTGTACCATTACCGGCAGGAGGGAGAAATAACCTGCCGGGTACCCGTCCTCATCGTCTACGCCCTGGTGAACAGGCAGTATATGCTTGATCTCCAGCCGGACAGAAGCATCATCAGAAACCTGCTGCAGCGCGGTCTCGACATTTACATCATCGACTGGGGTTATCCCACCAAGGCCGACATGTACCTCACCCTCGATGATTATATCAACGGCTATCTGCATAATTGCGTGGAATTCATCGAAAAAGGGCAGGGCCACGACAAGATCAACCTCATGGGTGTCTGTCAGGGAGGCACTTTCTGCGCCATGTATGCGGCCATGTATCCCGAGAAGGTGCAGAATCTCACCACCCTGGTCGCGCCTATCGACTTCTCACCGAATGACGGGTTGCTTTTTGCATGGTCCAAGAATATGAATGTCGACGCGCTCGTAGACTTCTACCGGCTCGTGCCGGGTGATTTCCTGAACGTCGCCTTCGTGATGCTGATGCCCTTTGCTCTGAATATAAAAAAATACCGAGATCTGCTGGACATCGTCGAGGATAAGGACAAACTGCTGAACTTCTTCCGCATGGAGAAATGGATCTTTGACAGCCCCGGACAGGCCGGGGAATGCCTGAGGGAATTCCTCAAGGACTTTTACCAGGGAAACAAGCTCGTGAAAGGAAAAGTGAAGCTGGGCGACAAGAAGGTGAATCTCAAGAAAATAACCATGCCCCTGCTCAATATCTACGCGAGCGCGGACCACATCGTGCCTCCGAGCACGGTCAAGCCGCTGAACGATCTGGTGGGGAGTACAGACAAATCTCTCTATGAATTCCCGGGCGGACATATCGGGATCTTCGTCGGCACCGAATCCCAGAAGGTGCTCGCTCCTCATATCGCCAAGTGGCTCCAGGATAGACAAAACGGCCAACCGGCCAAGGAGGCGGCCCGGGTTTTGGGGATTCCGCCGACCGGCCCGGCATTGCCGGCCAGGCCCGCGGCAGCAGGGACCCCGGCAAAACCAAAGGCAAAACCCCGCAGCAGCAGGAAGTTGCAATAAAGCCGTTTTTCCTCTTATGATAAAAGTAAGGCGGAGGGGGTCCCTCCGCCTTACTTTTATATTGTTCCTTCTCTGTGCCTTTGTGCCTCAGCCCCTCTGTGCCTTCTTGAGCTCTTCCCTCACAGTCTCATGCCGCCATCGACCTCCAGAACGCGGCCGTTGAAGAAGTCGTTCTTGATGACGAACTGGACGGCCAGGGAGATCTCCTCCCGCTCAGCGAGCCGGCCGATCGGAATCTGCTTAATGAGTTTGTCCCGCAATTCCGCCTTGATGACCGCACACATGTCCGTATTGACATAGCCGGGCGCAATGGCGGCAACCCTGATGCCGTACCGGCTCAGTTCCTTGGTCCACGTAACCATCATGGCAATGAGGCCGGCTTTGGTGGCTGAATAGTTAGTTTGGCCCATATTGCCGGCCCGCGTTACGGAGGAGATATTAATTATCAGTCCTTTTACGTCATGCTTCACCATTTGGTAGGCCGCCTCCCGGGCAAAGAGAAAAGTGCCTGTAAGATTGACGTTGATCACCTTCTCCCAGTCGGAGATCGGGAACTTAATGATCTCACCTTCCTTTTTCTTGATCAGCAGGTTATCCGCCACGATCCCGGCATTATTGATGAGCACATCCGGCGGGCCGTATTTTTGCGTGTAATCCTCGATAAAAGATTCCACCGCCTTTTCGTTGCTCACATCCACGACCCGGCCCGGGATGCCGGCCTCTTTGCGCAAAGCATCGATATGTTCCTGATGGAGATTTATGACATAGGGCTTGGCGCCCTGAGCTTTCAGATCTTCCGCATAGCGGCGGCCCAGCCCGCGCGCCCCGCCCGTGATGATAATGTTTTTTCCGGAAATGTCCATTCTCTTCCTCCTTGCCCCCCAAAAAATCCTGCACAGCTATGCGAGCTTGTATTATTTTTGATCGGTGCTGATGGAAAGGAAACGTGCTTTGGGACCTTTGTTGCAGCACGCATTTCCTCTTCCGCACGGGCCTGCGGAAGAGGATTTTTCCGTATCTTTTTTTGTAAATTACTGTACAAAAGGAGGCAACACAATGGGGATAAAATGGCAGCCAAATGGCAGGTAGAAACTACCTAGTGTCGATCCGGAAACTCCGGAGTGTCCGGCATGTCCGGCGCAAGGGTTTCCTTTTCTTTACTAACCTGATATCGGGAAACGGCCTCATTGTGGGCCCGCAGGTTGGCGGAAAAATAATGGGTGCCGTCTTTTTTAGAGACAAAATAGAGATAATTGACCGGCGCCGGATAGAGCGCCGCCTGCAGTGAATCTTTGCCGGGGTTGGCAATGGGACTGGGCGGCAAGCCTTTTATATGGTAAGTGTTGTGGGGCTTGTTATTTTGCAAGTCCTTCCTTTTGATGGCACCGTTAAATCCATGGAGTTCATATATGGCCGTGGGGTCGCTCTGCAACTTCATCCCCTTGCGCAGCCGGTTATGAAACACAGCCGAAATAAGCGGCTTTTCCTCTTTATTCCCCGATTCCTTCCCGATGATGGAGGCCAAGGTGACGAGGGCTTCCAAGGTAAATCCCATTTCCGTGGCCCTCTTGCGCATCTCCGGCGAAATCATTTTCTGGAATTGATTTACCATGATCTTGATGATCTCTTTCGCGTCCATGGACCGGTCGAGCAGGTAGGTATCGGGATAGAGAAAGCCTTCCAGGCTCGCGCTGTCGATGCCGAGGGAGGCGATGAATTGGCGGTCCGCAGCCAGGCGCATAAAGGCCTCTTCATCCACCAGCTTGTATGAGGCAAGGCGGGCCGCCATTTCCCTGAGCTTTACATCTTCCGGAAAGGTAACGAGGTAGCCCTTGATTTCCCCCCGGACCAATTTTTTGAGCACCTCCAGGGGGGACATGGAACTCATCATTTCATACTCGCCCGCCCGGATCTGGTGGGCTGACTTTTGCGAAAGGGCAAGCAGGTAAAACAACAATTGGTGTTTTACCACCCCCGCCTGTGCGAGAATATCCACTATCTTGACGAAGCTCGTTCCTTTGGGAATGTCGATGATATAAGAGGCAGGACTTTCATCTACGGGACGATGGGCATAATCGATTAAGGTCAGATAAGTAAAAAGGGGCGCCACTAACAAGATAAACAGTGCAATTATCGTTACTTTCTTCATGGTTCTCCGATCTTTCCCTGGGCCATAACGCTATTGCGTTACCCTAACCTTGCCGAGGGCGTCCAGATATCCCTGAAGGATCATCCCGGCCGCTATCTTGTCCACCACGGCCTTTCTCTTCTTCGGCTTGACGTTGGCTGTTCGGAGGATCGCTTCCGCGTCCTTCGTGGTCAGGGTTTCATCCCACCGGATGATGGGAAGGGGAAGGACGGATGCCATAGCCTTGATAAAGCGATCGACCTCCTCACATTGTATGCCCACCGTGCCATCGAGCCGGAGAGGATAACCGATGACGATCTTTTCCACGGCATAGGTTTGCACATAATGTTTGAGGGATTCCAAATCCCTCTGCTTATTTTTTCTTTCAATTACGGTGAGTCCCTGGGCCGTCAGGCCCAGCTCGTCGCAGAGGGCCACCCCTATCCTCTTTTTTCCGTAATCGAGACCGAGTATTCTCATTCTCCCATTTCCTTTATCTGGCTATCATTATTAACAAATTTTTTCGGGTTTTGCCAGCAAAAAATCCCCCGGGGGAAGCCTTTAAAGATTTTATACAATAATTACGGCATATTACACTTATATTGCTTTTTCTGAGGTTTCCGGTATTATCTCCCGGCAGGAGGAACGCTTCTCTGCGGTCTCAGGGGTTAATATTTGACAATAGGAAAGGACTCGTAAGGAGAAATGATGGATGAGATTAACGTGCCGGAAAGTGAAATTCTGGCCCGCAGAGCCAAGCTCCAGAGGGAAATGCAAACCGCCGAGCTCGACGGGATCTTTATCAGTCAAAGGGTTGATCAATATTACTTTACCGGCACCGCGCAAAACGGCTATCTCTATATCCCGGTCGCAGGCGAACCCCTCTTATTTATAAAAAAATATCTTCCCCGGGCACTGAAAGAATCGCCCCTGCGGCAGATCCTGGGAATCGGTTCCATTAAAGAAATTCCCTCTCTGATCACGGATCATTACGGCCGACTTCCTCGGGTTCTGGGCCTCGAATTCGATGTGCTGCCTGTCAGGAATTTTAACTTTTACCGGACCCTTTTTCGCGGCAGTGAATTCGTCGATGCCTCCCCGGCTATCCTGAAGACCCGGATGATCAAATCGCCTTGGGAAATCGAGCAAATGGAAAAAACCGCCGCCCTTTCGCGGGATATCTTCGCCTATGCGCGAGAGACGCTCCGTCCGGGGTACACGGAACTGGAATTCGCCGGACTCCTGGAGACCTTTGCCCGTAAACACGGCCATGGCGCTCAGCTCAGGATCAGGGATTATCAGACGGAAGGCTACCCCTGGCACATCTTAAGCGGCGCAAGCGGGGGGCTGGTCGGGCTTTTGGACGCCCCGGCCAGCGGTGCCGGCACATCGGCCGCCTTTCCCTGCGGCGCCGGCAACAAACTTTTCGCGCCGGGCGAACCGATCATGATCGATTTCGGCACCGTCATGCAGGGCTACCATATCGACGAAACCCGGTTCTTCGCCATCGGCGCCATGCCGGAGCGCGCCCGCAGAGCCTGTCTCGCCGCCATGGAGATACACGACAGCATCCTGGAGAGGGCCAGACCGGGCGTCCCGCTCCAGGAACTTTTCCAATTCTCCGTGGACCGGGCCGCGGCCCTGGGGTATGCCGACCAATACCTGGGGCCGCCGGGACACAAGGTTAGTTTCATCGCCCACGGCATCGGCCTGGAACTCATCGAACCGCCTTTCATCGCCAGCGGCAGCCGGGACGTGCTGGAATGCGGGATGACCTTGGCTCTGGAGCCCAAGCTGGTTTTTGGGGGAGAATTTTCGGCGGGCATTGAAAGCGTCTTTACGGTCACGGAAAAGGGCAGCCGCCTGATCAGCAAGACACCGGTGGAAATATTTATCCTGGACTAGAACCGTTAAAAAAAGGCAGGCCGCCTCGCAGCGGCCTGCCTGAAAATGCACATCTGAGCGAAACTACTTAGTGTCCATCCGGAAACTCCGGATGAGACACTATTGGTTTCCAAATCGGAAACGAGGGATTTTGCGTCCTGGCTAGGAAATCAAGGGGTTGCGCGGAGGCGTACACAGCGTACGCCGCACAAGCAAGCCCGAAGATTGACACCACCAGGGCGGAAAAGAACCGTTTCCGGATGGAAACTACTTCGGCTGGGGCTTCCCGAGAACGTCCGCGAACATCCCCTCGTCAACCAGCTTGCCTTCGGCAATGAGCTGACGGTTCTTGACGAAATCGATGGTGTCCTTGCCGGTGATCTTCTTCGTGTTGAAGGCACCGAAGCCGAGGAAGGCCTCGCCCATCATGTTGGTGGCCAGCCAGTACCGGTGATCGTTCTTCATGGTGTCCCAGTAGGACTTCTTCTTCTGCCGGATGCCGTCGATGGATTTCATGAGGCAGCCGGGGAAAAGGTTGGTAAAGGTCCAGACCACCCTGTCCACTTCCGCATCGATGAGGGAGAAGTCATAGTCGTTATTCTTCAGTTTATTGTTTACCCATTCCCTCGCCTGTTTGGCCTCGTCGCCCGTCTTCATTTCACCGTAGACGATTTCGCCGTCTTTCACGTAGCTGTCGGTGATGACCTGGGGATTCCGTACCCAATTGCCCTTATCGTCCTTCAGGACGGGCAGGCATTTCGAGATGAGGTTCTTGGCTTTCATCTTGTAGGCGCTCCACATCTCGCAGGAGACGCAGTTCCACATGGCGTCTTCCGCGGAGAGGAACCAGGGTAGGAAATCGGAGGAGCCGCCCACCGGGGCCGAACCGTGCCGCGGACCGGCCTGGCCGAAAATCGCGAGATCCGAGGAAATGGCGATGTCGCAGGCCAGACCGATTTCCTGACCGCCGGCGACCCGCATGCCGTTGACCCGGCAAATGACGGGTTTCTTGCACATGAGGATGGAGTCCACCATGTTGTTGAAGAGCTCCATGTAGGAGCCGTACTCTTCGGGCCGCATGCTGTAGTATTCGGAATACTCCTTGGTATTGCCACCCGTGCAGAAGGCGTAGGGACCCGTGCCGGTGAAGATCACAGCGACCACCTCGCGGTCTGTCGAAGCGTTCTCGAACCCGGCGATGACGCCCTTCACCATCTCGGTGGTGTAGGAGTTATACTGGGCCGGGTTGTTCAAACGTATCCAGGATACGAAAAGCCCCGGCACAACATTGCCCTTGGGGTCCTTCAGGGGTCTCTTCTCATAGACCACACAGGGCGCCTCCGTTCCCCAGTGTTCCGACCCGTGCCTGTCGTGATTCTTTTTTCCGTGTTCTCTGGGCATCCATTCTAAAGCCATAATTATTTCCTCCTATATAATAATAGTTGTTGATCGCTACTTAGTAAGTTAGAAATTATTTCTTGCGTTTTTCTGGAAGAAAATAATTTCGTAAACTTACTTATCCCGTTTATCGGGATCATGGTTGACATCAAAAATCAGGGGTCAGGACGATCCGCTTGGCAGGCGAACCGGCCTTGTGCACTTCCGCAAAGGTCTGGGCAATCGTGCTCATGGGCCTTGTTTCCACGAAGGGCCCGATATCGATCTTCTTGGAGAGGATCATGCCCAGGACAATGGGATAGTATTCGGGCAGACAGCCCCAGGTGCCCAGGATGTCGGCATCGAAGGCCATCAGGCGGCCGATGGCGTACTCCGTCTTGCCCAGGCCGAAGCCGACCACGATCAGTTTGCCCGTAAAGCCGAGCAGGGCCAGGGCGATTTCCTGGCCGCCCTTGACGCCCGTCACCTCAAAAATCTTCCAGCCGAAATTCGGCAGGTCCTTGCCTTTGCAGAGGTCCCGGAATTCCTTGGAAACGGCGTTGGCATCCTTGTCCGTGGAGTTAATGACGAAATCCGCGCCATACTGGAGAGACCTCTCCAGTTTTTCCTTGTTCCGGGCGATGCCGATGACCGTCTTCGCTCCCAGGGCCTTGGCAACCTGGGCCATGTACTGGCCGACGCCGCCCGTAATGCCGATGACAATCACGTTGTCGCCGGGCTGCAGATCCGCTCTCTTTGCCGCCTGGTAGGGCGTGGTGGCCGCATCGGCCACGACAGCCAGATGGGCCAAGGGGACATCACCCCGGTTCTTCACTTCACACAGATCGATGCTGGGCACGGGAATGTGGCTGGAGAAACCGCCGTACAACGCCAGGCTGTTGCCGGGCATCTTCTGCGCCAGGCACCGGTTGCCCCGGCCCGTTTTGCAGAGCATACACTGGCGGCAGGGCATCACCGCGGGAATGATGACTTCCTTGCCGATCCACTTTTCATCGCCCGCCACGACCGTCCCCGCTATTTCATGGCCCAGGGTGAGGGGGGGCTTAGAAACGGTAGGCACGCCATCATAGAAATAACCCAGATCGGTGTGGCATACGCCGCAGCCCGCCACTTCCACCAATACCTCGCCAGCCTTCAAGGCCGGTACGGGTACCTCTGCTTTTTCGATTTTTCCGGGGGTGACTTCCCCCGTTTCCTTGTTCCGCGAGGTTGGTTGAACCATCTGCCAAGTCAATATTTTATCCGGTACAGTTGCCATTTTGTTCCTCCTTTCAAACTGATTTAACTGACAGCGTTTAAATTAAGTGGGGTATGCCGCTCATAGTAAGGCTTTTAAGGCAGCATACGGGTAAACTGGAAACTGAATATGATAGCTGAATTAAAAAAAGAACCCCCGATGCCAACGCCATCGGGACCAATCCAGATTGGCTATGATATAACTACATTTCAAGTACTTGTCAATAACTTTTTCGGCGCTCTTCAGGCTCCTTGAGCATGATGAAATTGACATGCCGGCCTGTCCTGACGCCATCCCGGCGATGGGAAAAGAAAGCATCCTCCCGACAGGAAGTGCAGCAAGGGCTGGCACAAACATTCGCCCGTGGCACGCCCCTGTCCTCCAGGTGCCGCCGGTTGGCCAGGACGAGGTCCAGCATCCACCGGCCCTCTTCGCCACAGGGGTGCAAAAAGGAAGGATTTTCAGCCTGACCGGCCAAGGCGCCATAGACAGGGGCATCCACCTGATAGCAGCAGGGACCGATGGCCGGACCGATCGCCACCCGGATGTCCTCCGGCCGCGAGGCAAAGGTGTCCACGAAAGCCTCGACCGCCCGGCCGGCGATCTGCAAGGCTGTACCCCGCCAGCCGGCGTGTACGACGCCGATGGCCCGCTTGGCCTCGTCCAGGAAAAGCAGAGGCACGCAGTCCGCCGTTTTGACCACCAGGGCCGTGCCCGGCTGGTCGGTGATCAGGGCATCGGCCTGCCAGGCCATCTCCTCAGGGAAGGGCTGGCCGGAGCGGTCTTCCGGACCGGCGCCGCGCAGGACGATGATCCGATCGCCATGTTGCTGGTTCATCACCAAAAACTGCTGCAGGGAAAGCCCGAAGGCGCCGGCGAGCAGGTCCCAGTTTTGGCTTACCTTTTCCCGGGCATCCCCTTCCCGGAGGCTGAAGTTGAGGCTGGCAAAGCCCGTTTCACTCACACCGCCCAGGCGGGTGCTGAAGGCATGGATGAGGAAGTCGCAGCCGGCGAAGGGCAAAGCCTCCTGATAGACGACGGTGCCTCTCCTGGCAAAGTGAAAACTTTCCATACCGAGTTGCTCCTCCTCTTAATCATCTTTCCGGGGGAAGCCGGTTTTTCCCGCGCCGCCGCGGTATTCCCGCAGGAATGCGCAGAGCCCGGCCATGTCCGCCGGCAGGGGTGCGGCAAAGCTCATGGCTTCGCCCGTCACGGGATGGGTAAAGGAGAGCCGGGCGGCATGCAAGGCCGGCCGGGACAGGGCCGGCAATCTTTCCCTCAGGCGGGGATCGGCCAGGACCTTCGCCCGTTTGGCGCCGCCGTAGACAGCGTCCCCGACCAGAGGATAGCCGGCATGGGTGAGATGGACCCGGATCTGGTGGGTCCGGCCCGTCTCGATATCTACCGTAAGCAGGGTCACGGCTCCATAGCGCTCCAGGACGCGCCAGGAGGTCCGGGCATCTTTGCCCCGCCGGCTGCGGGTGGACATCTTTTTCCGGTCCGCCATATCCCGCCCGACAGGCGCATCGATCAGGCCAGCCTCGCCTTTGACATCGCCATAAACCAGGGCCAGGTAAGTCTTCCCGACTGCATGCCTCTTGAACTGGGCGGCCAGGCCCTGATGGGCCGCATCGGTCTTGGCAACAAGCAAGAGGCCCGAAGTCCCCTTATCCAGCCGATGCACGATGCCGGGCCGCAGCACCCCGCCGATGCCGGAAAGATCACGGCAGTAAAAAAGGAGGGCATTGACGAGGGTGCCCTGGAAATTTCCCGCGGCCGGATGGACGACCATTCCGGCAGGTTTATCGATAACCAGCAGTTGGCTGTCCTCATAGACAACGGTCAAGGGAATCTCTTCGGGAAGGGCTGTGCAGACAACCGGCCGGGGCTTTACCAGGACGATCTCATCCCCGGCCCGCAGGCGCTGGCTCGCCCTGGCCGGTGCCTTGTTCAGGGATACCTGGCCTGTCTCGACGGCTTTCTTGATCTGGGCACGGGATAGCCGCAGGTCCGGGCGGGAAGAGAGATAGACATCGAGCCGGGTCCCGCTGTCTTCTTGTGTGACCAGGAAATGATGGATGTTGTCCTTCATTTAAAAGTTAACCAATCCCCCTCGGGGTCGGAATCGCTATCGGGATCGCTATCGATTCTTTTCGCTTTCGATCCCGATAGCGACCCCGACCCCGATACCTATAACTCAACACGCAAAACGCAACACTGTATTTATTTCACTTGCCGGACCAGGAGGCCAGGATTGTCTTGATGCCCTCTTTGATCAGCGGCAATTCCGCATCGTCGATGGTACGCAGATCGAAGAGCACCTCGTCAGCGGCAATCCGCGCCACGATGGGAACCTCAAGCCCCCGCAGGCTTGCCTCCAGGCTGCTGGCCGAGACCTGCGCCAGCCGGAGCGAAATCAGCACCGTGGGAATCTCGCGGGTGGGCAGGGCACCGCCGCCGGCCAGGGAAGAACCCTCCCGGAGGGCCATGGTCAATCCCCCGGCTGGCAACCGTTTCAACAGGGTAAGCAATCTCCTGGCGCGGCCCTGCACAATGTCGAGAGGCTCGGTCAACGCCCGGAGCGCCGGCAAACTGCGCAGCGCCTGCTCCGGCCGGAGGTAAAGCAGCAGCGTCGCCTCGAGGGCCGCCAGGGTCAGCTTGTCGATGCGCAGGGCCCGGTTGAGGGGATTTTTCTTGATCTCCCGCAGCAGGCTCTCCCGGCCCAGGATGATGCCTGCCTGCGGCCCCCCGGGGAGTTTGTCGCCGCTGAACATCACCACGTCCACGCCTGTGGCCAGCACTTCCGCTACGGTCGGCTCCTTTTCCAGACCGTAAGGGGAGAGGTCGATAAAACAACCGCTTCCCAAGTCATAAATGACGGGGAGCTGATGTTTTTTTCCCAGGGCCACGAGGGCCTCGAGGCCCGTGTCTTCCGTAAAGCCGACAATCCGGAAATTACTCGTATGGACCTTCAGGATCACGCCGGTTTCGCTGCAAATAACCTTTTCATAGTCCCCAAGCCGTGTCCGGTTTGTCGTTCCGACCTCCCGGAGCCGGACCCCGCTTTTCTCCATCACCTCGGGGATGCGGAACTCGCCGCCGATCTCGATCAGTTCCCCCCGGGAAACGATGCCCTCCTTGCCCTGAGCCAGGGTATTGAGGGTGAGCAGGACCGCCGCGGCATTGTTATTGACCACCAGGGCATCCTCGGCCCCCGAGAGGGCGCAGAGAATCTGCCGGATATGGTCGTAGCGGAGCCCCCGCTTGCCCGACTCCAGATCGAATTCCAGATTGGCATACCCCCGGCCGACTTCCGCGACCCTGGCCAGCGCCTCGGAGCACAGGGGCGCCCGCCCGAGATTGGTATGCAGGGCAATCCCCGTCGCATTAATCACTCGGCGCAACCGGTAACGGCGCAGGCGGTCCATCTCCCTTTCCACCGCGGCGACGACGTGTTCCGTGGAAGACGACGGCTGCGCCTCGCCCAGGCCTTCCTTATTCCGCAGGATCGCCTGGCGGAGTTTATCCACCTGGGCCTGGCAGAAGGATCTTACCAGTTCCCGGGGGGCCTTGGCGAAAAGGCCCCTCTTCTCCAGCAGGATCAGCAATTCGTCGATCTTGGGCAGATCTTTGAGCAGGCTTTTTCTTTGATCATCCATGTTTTTCTCACCTTATCCATAAAGCTTGTGCAGCGAGGCGCCGCGAAAATAGTGCCCCAGGATTTCCTCGGCCCGGCGTCCTTGCGTGGCCATGACGGCCGCGCCGATCTGGCAGAGCCCCACCCCGTGCCCCCAACCGGCACCCCGCAGGATGAACCGCGCCGGCAGCCGGGAAGAACCTCCTTCAACAAAAACGGCAAAGGCGCTGCTCAACAGGTGGCTGCGGGAAAGCAGGCGCCGGATCTCCAATTCCTTACCCACGATCAGGGAACCCTTGGTGCCGAGGAGCTGCAAACGGAAAATCCTTCCGGAAGGGCCGCGGGAAAGGGGGACCAGACCGGTCAGATTACCGATCGCTACCCCCGCCTTGGACGCGATGATCTCCTCCAGTTCCTCCCGGCAATAGGACACCTGCCACCGGAAAAAACTCTCCGTCTCCCGATCGAAGGAGGGAAGGATGTTCTCCAGGGTCCGGGGATCGCAGGTGTTGCAATAGGCCGGGGGCGACGCCAGGATCCAGGCGCTTGCCCCCTCCTCCCCGTGGAGCGGGGGGTAGTTTATGGCCCCATCGGCCACGGACGTAAGATAGGGCACCTTTTTATCCTCCCAGGCCGTGGCGAACTCCTCTGTCAGGCCGCCGCAGGCCTTATGGTAGCGGGCGTCGCAGATCTCTCCGTCCGACGTCAGAAAGAGGCCGCGGGTGGCCTGCACCGCCGCTCCCGCCCTTCCCCCATGGTGCTCGGGCAGGCCCTGATACCGCTGGCAGTGATCATCGGCGCAGACGTCAAAATCCCCGTGTTCCTCCCGGTCATACCAGCGGAGGCGTTCCCCGGCAGGCAGCGTCACAGCGGCTGGGGACGGCGTTTTCTTCTGCTCGCGGCTCACCATCGCGCCCAGCCAGCTGCGGGACATGATGGCATGGGCCTTCAGAAATTCCTCCGGGGCGCGGGCGTTCATCTCGGAAGAAATCACGCTCGCCAGGTAGTCCTCCAGGCCGATTTCATTGATGGCCGTGATCTTACGGTCATCCGTCATGATCAGCCGGAGGTCGCCCAGAAAGGTTTCTTCCTGTTTTCGTTCCCAGTGAAAAGCCACCCCGATGGTCACATCACCGATTGTAAAGGTGGCGCCCGGAGTCGGTCGAAAGAGGATCTCCCGTTGCCGCAGCAGAGTTTTACCCTCTTCATCAAGAACCGTGATCAGGCCCTCGGCCGCGACCAGACGGAAAGGGCCGGAGACCAGCCGGCCGGCCAGGTCGCAAAGGCCGTTCAGAATGATCCGCAGCTCTCCGTAGCCCTCGCAGATGCCCACCTTAATCTTCGGTTCTGCGCTGATCCTCTCCATTTCCATTCCGCATCTCCACCCCGGACCTGTTTTCCTGGCCCACGCTCACCCGCGTGGCGCCGTTACCTTTTATTACTATAAACTCCTGAAAATACCAATGGTTTTTTCAGCGCCGGGGATTGGCAGCCCTTTTTTCCCTGGGGTCTTTTTGCTTGACACACCTGGCGCTTTTCCCTAAGCTTTTTTCGTGTCGGTGACAATCGATGCCGCCCGTGCGGTAGGGAGGTAAGCAGGTTATGGCAAGAGATTTAAGGGCCTTTCTCGAGGGATTGCGTCGCGATAATCTCCTCAAGACCGTGGAAAAAGAGGTGGACAGGGAATGGGAGATCAGCGCGGTCTGCCGTCACCACTTTCTCCGGACCAACCCGCAAGACAGGCCGGCGCTCCTGTTTAGCCGGGTCCAAGGATCGCCCCTGCCTGTGGTGGTCGGGGCGGTCGGAGGGTCGATTGCGATCTATGCCCGGGCCCTGGGCATCGATCCGGAGCATATTACAGAAAGCTTTTCCGACAAATGGGGCCAAGCGGTGGCAAGGCCTCTTCCTCCCCGGTGGGTGGAGCAGGGGCCGTGCCAGGAGCAGATCCGGCTCGACACCGAATGCAACGTAGAGACCTACCCGAATCCTCTCTGGACACGGGAATACGATCCCGGCCACTTCTTCACTGCGGGCTGCCTGATCACCAGAAACCCCGAAAGCGGGGTCATCAACGTGGGCACTTACCGCTCCCAGGTCAAGGGACCGAGAAAGCTGGGAGTGCATTTCACCATGGCAAGCAAGCACCTCAACCAGCATATTCAGGCCTGCCGCCGGCTGGGGCGGTCCTTGCCCATCGTCATGGCCCTGGGCGTCGATCCTGCCTTAACGGTTACGAGCATCTCCGCGGTTCCTTACGGCATCGACGAGCTGGGAGTGGCGGGCGCCCTGCTGGGCGAACCTCTTGAGGTCGTCAGGGCCAGGACCTGCGACTTGCCCGTGCCGGCCACGGCCGAAATTGTCATCGAGGGCGAGATCGATCCGGAGCAGGTCTCCGAGGAAGGACCCTTCGGCGAATACCCCGGCTACATGGGTCCGAAAGGCCTCTTCCCGGATATCCAAGTCCATTGCATCACCCAGCGCAAGGCGCCCTTGCTCCAGTGCCTCTTGAGCCAGATGCCTCCCAGCGAAAGCAGTCTCATGCGGTCCCTGCAACGGGAAGCGAAGATCTTTTCCTTCCTCAAAGATACCCTGAAAATCAGGATCAAGGACGTACACATCCCCGAGAGCGGCGGCGGTGCTGCCCACCTGCTCCTGAGCATCGACAAGCGTTACGAAGGTGATGTGGCCCAAGCGGCGCACGGCGCCTGGGCGGTGGAACCATCCCTGGGCAAGTTTACCATCGTGACCGACGCCGATATCGACGTGCGCCAGCCTTTCTCCCGTGAGTGGGCCATGGCGTTTCGCGCCCGGCCGGCGCAGGATATCCAGATTTTCCGGGACACGGCAGCCGTGGGTCTTGATCCTTCCCTCTTCCAGCCGGGCGACATCAAGGGCCCGGAACAGCTCAGCGGGAGCAAGGTGTTGATTGACGCCACCATGAAATTCCCTTACCCGAGGAAGTCCTTGCCCCCGGAGGAGGATATGGAGAAGGTCCGGAATAGCTGGCAGGAATACGGCCTCTGAAATCGTTGTCCCGGCTAAGAGAAGTGCCCTAGCCCTCCTTGAGCATCTCGCACAGCTTCTCGGGCAACTTGTAGGGTTGGACAATTTCATCCAGAAAGGGGATGACTAACATGGCTGATCGTCTCATAATGCAAGAGCCGCCGCAACTCGCCGCTCCTTATATCCTGGTCGGCCTGAGCGGTTGGCTCAATGCGGGCGGGCTTTCCGTAGGCAGCATCGACTATTTGCGGCAAAAGCTTGAGGCCTGCAAATTTGCCTCCATCCAGACGCGGGGCTTCTATATCTATCAGATCCCCAGCTCGAATCCAGAGCGGACCATGCGGCCCCATGCCCAAATCAGGGAAGGACTGGTCAAAAATATTGACGTTCAGCAAAATGATTTTTTCTTCTGGAAAAGTGGCTCCGACCACGACCTCATTCTCTTCCGGGGTGTCGAACCAAATCTCGACTGGCAGGATTACTGCAAGCTTATCCTTGAGGTGGCCCGGCAATTCCAAACTCCGAGGATCTATTTCCTGGGTGGTATTTTCGATCAGGTGCCGCACACCAGGAAAACAAGAATCCATGCCACGGTCAGCCATCCCAGGCTGAAGGAGGAATTCAAGACCTTTGCCCGGTTCGGTGATTACGATGGTCCCAGCAGTTTCACCACGATGCTGCTCCATCTGGGCCGCGAGCAGGGAATGGAGGTGGCAAGCATCTCCGCCAGGACTCCGCTCTATATCCAGGACTTCAACTCCAAGGCATGTTACGACCTGCTGAAGAGGGTCCTCAATGTAATGGGCTTGCAAATTGATCTGAGCGACCTCAGACTAGCCGGCGAGAACTTGGTGGAGATGGTGGATAGATCTTTCAGTGAAAACTCACAGGCCCTGGAGCAGCTGAAGAACCTGGAAGAGCTCTTCGACGCCACCCTTGGGGAGGAACCCCTTCCGGGTCCTGATGAGGACTACGACAATCTGCTGGAGGAAATGCGCAAGCTGAAGAGAGAAGGCCGCAAACCTCACTGATTTGTTTTCCCGGTGTTTATTGCGTCGATGGAAAGAGGTGCCACTGCATCTCTTGCATGGCAAGGCCCGGAATAGCTGGCAGGAATAGGGCCTCTGAAATTGTTGTCCCGGCTAATAGAAGCCCCTTAAGGATACGATAAAATATGCGAAAAAAAATGGATCCCTCGCAATCCCTCCTGGAGCATCTCGTTTTCAGTGTTGCCAAGGACATGTATTCGGCAACCCCGCGGGACAAGTATCACTCCGTGGTCCTTTCCGTCAGAGACCACCTCGCCGAGCGCTGGATCGCCACCCAGCAGCGGTATTATGAGGTGAACGCCAAGCGGGTTTATTACCTCTCCCTGGAGTTTCTGCTTGGCCGGCTCCTGAAAAATTACCTCATCTCCCTCGACCTGTCGGATGCATACAGCCAGGCTGTCAACGTCTTCGGCATGGATTATGAGGAAATCCAGCAGCAGGAATGGGACGCGGGGCTCGGAAACGGCGGGTTGGGAAGGCTGGCGGCCTGTTTTCTCGATTCCCTGGCCACCCTCCAGTATCCCGCCTACGGCTACGGCATCCGTTACGAATACGGCATCTTTTCCCAGAAAATCTTTGACGGATATCAGGTGGAGGCCCCTGACAACTGGCTCAGGTACGCAAACCCCTGGGAATTTCCCCGGCCCGAACTCCTGTATCCCGTGAAGTTCTACGGTCGGGTCAATGCCATCACCGGCGCCGACGGCCGATTCCGGATGGAATGGATTGAGGGAGAGGACGTCATGGCGATGGCCTACGACTATCCGGTACCCGGGTTTCGCAACAATACGGTAAACACGCTGCGCCTGTGGGCTGCCAAGTCCACCAGGGAATTCAATTTCGCATCCTTCGATTCCGGCGACTATATCAAGGCGGTCGAGGGCAAGAGCAGCAGCGAAAGCATCTCCAAGGTTCTCTATCCCAACGACCATTCCCTGGCAGGCCGGGAACTGCGCCTGAAACAACAGTACTTCTTCGTGAGCGCCACCATCCGGGACATCATCAGGAGATTCCGGAAGTTTAATAAATCGTTCCATAATTTGCCCGGTAAGGCGGCCATACAGCTTAACGACACCCATCCCGCCATCGCCATCGCCGAGTTGATGCGGCTCCTCGTGGATGAGGAAAGCCTCCCCTGGGACGAGGCCTGGGACATAACCAAGCGGGTCTTTGCCTACACCAACCATACGGTCCTGCCGGAGGCCCTCGAAACCTGGTCCGAGGGGCTGATGGGCAATCTCCTGCCGCGCCATCTCCAAATCATCCGGGAGATCGACCGGAGATTTCTGATTCAGGTGGGGGAACGCTTCCCCGATGACCGGGAGGCGCCGGAAAAAATGGGGATCATCACCGGCCGTGGCGAGAGGGTCGTGCACATGGCGCGGCTGGCTGTGGTGGGGAGCCACACAGTAAACGGCGTCTCCCGGCTCCATACGGAGATCCTGAAGAGCTGCGTCTTTGACCATTTTTACCGGATGGAGCCGGGCAAGTTTAAGAACGTAACGAACGGGATCACAGCGCGGCGATGGCTCCTCCATGCCAATCCCGGCCTGGCCCGCCTGGTCACGGAGGCCATCGGGGATGGTTGGATCAAGGACCTCGGCGAACTCGGCAGGCTCGAACCCCTTGCCGAAGACAGCGAGTTCCGCAGGCGTTTCCAGGAAGTAAAAAGGGCCAACAAAGACGCCCTGGCCGCTTTTCTGGAACGCATCTTCCGCTTGTCCTTTCCGGCCTCTTTCCTTCTGGACTGCCAGGTAAAGCGCATCCACGAATACAAGCGGCAGCTCCTGAACATCCTCCATATCCTCACCCTTTACAACAGACTCCGGGAGGGAAAGAGCGATGGGCACTTCGTCCCGCGGGTCATCCTGTTCGCGGGAAAATCCGCCCCCGGGTATTTCATCTGCAAGCTCATCATCAAGCTCATCCATAACATTGGCGCCTCCATCGCCGCGGATCCCCTCACCAGAGATAAACTCCGGGTTGTTTTTGTGCCGAACTACGGCGTCACCCTCGCCCAGCACATCATTCCGGCCGCCGAACTCTCGGAACAGATCTCGACGGCGGGTTGCGAGGCCTCGGGCACGGGAAACATGAAGTTCGCCTTGAACGGCGCCCTCACCATCGGCACCCTGGACGGGGCGAATGTGGAGATCCGGGAGGAAGTGGGGCCGGAGAACTTCTTCCTTTTCGGGCATACCGCCGAAGAACTCCGGCAGATGCGCCCTTCCTATGACCCGCGCCGCCATTACGAGGAGAACGGCGAGCTGAAACAGGTCATCGATCAGCTCGCCGCGGGACATTTTTCTCCCGAGGCCCCCGGCCTTTTCCAGCCCATTGTGGAGAGGTTGTTGTGTCAGGACGGGTTTTTCGTCCTGGCGGACTACGGAGCCTATGTCCGCTGCCAGGAAGAGGTGCATCGGGTCTACCGGGACGAGGACCGCTGGACCAGGATGGCGGTACTCAACGTCGCCCGTTCCGGAAAATTTTCAAGCGACCGCGCCGTCCGCGAATATGCCGAAACCATCTGGCAGGCAAAGCCGGTCCGGGTGTAGCTATCGGAAAAGCGGTCACCTCTGGTTTGTCCAGCCCCGAGACATGGAGGTGGCGATCGAAGCTCTGGAAGACCGCCTTGATAAAGAAGTCCATCCGCTTTCCAGCGCAGCTTAATGCACATGGGAAATCAAGATTAATCGGAAGGAGACCTCATTTATTATGCTGAAGATGATGGCTGTCGGCCCATATCAGGCCAACTGTTATATACTCGGTTGCAAAAAGACCATGGAGGGGGTTGTTATTGACCCGGGGAATGAGGTGCTTCGCATAGTGAAAGAGGTAGCTAAAGCCGGTCTCAGGATCAAATATATTCTAATCACCCATGGCCATCATGATCACACCGGCGCGGCGCAAGAGCTAAAGGGTATTGTAAAGGCTCCTGTATGTATCCACAGCCTGGATTCTCCGGGCCTGGGTTTCCCGCCTGATGAGACACTTTTTGACGGACAGGAAGTCGCAGTCGGTACATATAGGATAAAGGTTATCCATACGCCTGGGCATTCTCCCGGCGGTGTATGTCTTTACGCGCCAGGCGCTGTCTTTACCGGGGATACACTTTTTTCCGGTTCCATAGGACGCACCGACTTTCCTGGAGGCAATCATGCGATACTGATTAAGGGGGTAAGGGAAAAGATATTTCCCCTTGGAGACGATTTGCGCGTATATCCGGGGCACGGGCCTGCCTCCACTATAGGTCAGGAAAGACTGAAAAATCCATTTTTCAGGTGACGATCAAAAAGATCGAAATTACGGGGACAGTTTATTTAATGGGCTGAAACCCTTGGAAGGTGGCAATGTTATGCGGGTCTGTGATGATTCGCACTGCTTGCTATCCCCTTTAAATATCCAGCTCCAGCCCGTCATAGGCCAGATCTATCTTTAAAGAGCTCGCAGCGGAGTATAATTTCAGATAGTCTCTTGTATCCTGTAAAAATCTATCAAGATTTTCATCGTCGCATAAGGGTTCGTTGTGAAACAGACAGAGGCGGCTTACATGGGCGGCGACACTTAACTCAACCCCCAATATATTGCTGGAATGTCCCCAGTTTTCTTTTTCAAAGGCGGCATCAAATAAAGAATACTGGGCATCAAAAATCAGCAAATCGGCATTTTGGAAAAAGTTAACGACTTTCGGTCCACCATCCCAAACATCTTCCTTATGTTCCGAATCGGTGGCGTAAACAATTTTCTTGCCCTGTCTCTCAAAACAATACCCATATGAGTCTCCGGGGTGGTTCTGTTTGATGCCTTTCACAGTGAATCCGGCAATGCCGTACTCCCTGTCAGGTTCCAGAACGATAAATGTCTTTTCTGCCTGCAGGCCTTCCAGAGGCACCGGAAAGGTGCGCGACAGCTGCTGGCATTGAAAAACATGTTCTATCTCATCGTGGAAGCTGTAAATATTGATACGATTCCCAGGAATATAGGCGGGAACAAAGAAGGGGAACCCTTGAATATGGTCCCAGTGCGTATGGGAAAGGAAAATATTGTACGTTTTCTTTACTCCCTGTCCGGAGCTCATGACATGGTTGCCGAAATCCCGCAAGCCGGTGCCGGCATCGCAAAGAATAAACTCTTCACCGCCTCTGATCTCAACGCACGACGTGTTCCCTCCGTAACTTCCCCTTACGGAAAAGGGAAGTTTTTCATCAATGAACCGCTCTATGTCATCAGCGCCGCTTAAATGAAGATGAATAGCTTCATGAACTGCCACGGCAATCTTGGACCGCACCTGTTTTGCCGTCAACGAAACGGGCAGAGATCCCCTTGAACCCCAGAAATAAATCTTCATCACCACCTCCGGGATAGTGTGTTTCAGTGAATACAGACCCTTAGTTATTGCAAATGCATAATTTTATTAAGCTTAGAAGTTATTACATGTTACTTATAGGGGAAAATCTGCTTGACGTCAATTATTTTGGCCTCTGTTTATGGTCCCTCTTCCCCCCACCCCTCTTTTCCAAACCGCATAAGCAATATGTTAGAGGATTCACCTGTTGCCTTCTGGCCGGGTTTTTGTTATGACTGCCCTGGTAAGTTTACTGTTCAGGAAAGAGAAAAAGAAGCGGGGCAAGGCATGGCCGACCGGATAGAGATTGGTTTCAAAGAGGGGATCAGGGACGCCCTGGGGGAAAAGATCAGGCGCCGGATCGTCGAGCACCTCGGCATCATGGTCGAGGGGGTGGCGACCGTCGAGGTCTACACCCTTGACAGCGGTTTAAGCAGCGATGAACTCCGGAGAGCCGCGGCCGGTCCCTTATCGGACCCCGTCATCCAGAAGTTTGCCGTCAACAGCCCCCTGGCCGACCGTTTCGACTGGCTGATCGAGGTCGGGTTCCGTCCCGGCGTGACGGACAATGTGGGCAAGACGGCCCGGGAGGCCATCGGCCTGCTCCTGGGGAAAGATACCGCCGCCGTGCCGGCCGTTTACACCTCGCGCCAATACCTGATCCGCGGAGAGATTGGCCGGGCGGAAGCGGGGACCATCGCCACGAGCCTGCTGGCCAACGAACTTATCGAACGCTATGAGCTCATCGACGGGCGCACCTGGGACAAGACCAAGGGCATCACGCCCTCCGTGCCCCGCGTGGTCGGTTTGGACCGGCCGGAAACGACCACCATCGATCTCGAGGGGGACGAGGCCGCGCTCCTTAAGATCAGCAACGACCGGGTCCTGGCCCTGAATCTCCTGGAGATGACGATCATCCGCGACAATCTGCGGCAGGAAGAGGTGCGCCGGGCCAGAGAAAAGGTGGGGCTTACCTCCCGGATCACCGATGCGGAACTGGAGTGCCTGGCCCAGACCTGGTCCGAACACTGCAAACACAAGATCTTCAACAGCCGGATTACCTACGTGGACGAAAAAGGCCGGACCACGGTCATCGATTCCCTCTTCGACAGCTGCATCAAGCGGGCCACGAAGGAAATCAGGGCCCGCCTCGGGAAGGACGACTGGTGCCTGTCCGTGTTCAGCGATAACGCGGGCATCATCAAATTCAACGACGACTACAACCTCGTCTTCAAGGTGGAGACCCATAATTCTCCCTCGGCCCTCGATCCTTACGGCGGGGCGCTCACCGGTATCGTGGGCGTCAACCGGGACCCCTTCGGCTCCGGCCGCGGGGCGAAACTCATCTTCAATACGGACGTCTTCTGTTTCGCGCCGCCCACTTACGCCAAACCCCTGCCCCCCCGGATACTTCACCCCCGCCGGATCTACGAAGGGGTGCGCGAAGGGGTGGAACACGGCGGGAACAAGAGCGGCATCCCCACGGTGAACGGCTGCCTCGTCTTCGACGAGCGCTACCTGGGCAAGCCGCTGGTCTATTGCGGCACTGGGGGAATCATGCCCGCCCGGATCGACGGGGAGCCGACCCATGTAAAAACGATCCTCCCGGGCGATCTTATCGTCATGACGGGCGGCCGCATCGGCAAGGACGGCATCCACGGCGCCACCTTTTCTTCCGAGGAGCTGCACGAGGGTTCGCCCGTGACGGCCGTGCAGATCGGCGACCCCATCACCCAGAAAAAAATGACCGATTTTCTCCTTATCGCCCGCGACCGGGGTCTCTACCGCTGCCTGACGGACAACGGCGCCGGGGGCCTCTCCTCGTCCGTGGGGGAGACGGCCAGCCTGGCCGGAGGCTGCGAACTGGATCTGAAAAAGGCGCCCCTGAAATACCCCGGCCTCACCCCCTGGGAGATCCTCATCTCGGAATCGCAGGAGAGGATGACCCTGGCTGTGGACCCGGCCCAAGCGGAGGCCTTCCTGACCCTGGCGGAAAAAATGGGCGTCGAAGCAACCGTCCTCGGCACCTACACCGCTTCAGGCATGTTCCATGTGCGTTACGGCGAGGAGACCGTGGTCTACCTGTCCATGGATTTTCTCCACGCCGGCCTCCCCCAGATGGAACTGGCGGCGGCCTGGTCGCCGCCCATCCACGGCGAACCCAAAATCCCGGCTTCGGACAACCTGGGGGCGTCTCTCAAGGCGATGCTTTCCCGGCTCAACATCTGCAGCAAAGAGTCCGTGGTCCGGCAGTACGATCACGAGGTGCAGGGCGGCAGCGTCGTCAAACCCCTCACCGGCGCCGCCAACGACGGCCCCTCCGACGGGGCGATCATCCGGCCGCTGCTCGATTCCTTTGCCGGCGTCGTCGTCGCCAATGGCATCTGCCCGCGCTATGGGGATATCGACACCTACCACATGGCGGCCTGCGCCATCGATGAGGCGGTGCGCAATGCCGTGGCCGTCGGCTGTCCCCTCGAAACCATCGCCGGGCTCGACAACTTCTGCTGGTGCGATCCCGTGGAGTCGGAAAAGACGCCCGATGGCCGCTATAAGCTGGCCCAACTGGTGCGCGCCAATATGGCCCTCTATGACGTGACAACGGCCTACGGCGTGCCCTGCATCTCGGGAAAAGACAGCATGAAAAACGATTACCAGATCGGGGGGACGAAGATTTCCATCCCCCCCACCCTGCTCTTTTCCGTGCTCGGACGGATGGCTGACGTGCGCCAGGCCGTGACCATGGACGCCAAGGAAGCGGGACATCTCGTCTATGTCCTGGGGGAGACCTTTGCGGAATTGGGCGGCTCGGAATGGTATGCCCTGCATGGCGCGATCGGCAATGCGGTACCCCGGGTCGACACGGGGAAAGCAAAAAAACTCTACCAGGCCCTGCACCGAGCGATCGCGGCGGGACTCGTGGCCTCGTGCCACGACTGTTCCGACGGCGGGCTGGGTGTGGCCCTGACAGAGTGCGCCTTTTCCGGCGGACTGGGGATGATGATCGATCTTAGGCGTGTGCCGGCCATAGGCATCGACCGTGACGACACCCTCCTCTTCTCCGAATCTGCCAGCCGTTTCGTCGTTACCGTGGCCCCGGGGCACAGAGAAAAATTCGCCGCCCTGCTTCAGGGCTGCCCGGCGGCCGAAGTGGGCACGGTTGTCTCTGCAGGGTTGCTCAAGATTGACGGTCTTCAAGGCCGACGGGTCATCGAAGAAGACATTTACGAATTGAAGGCGGCCTGGCAAAGGCCGCTTAATTTTTAGTAAGTTAGAAATTGCTTTCCGTTGGAAAGCAATTTCGTTAACGCACTTATCCCGTTTATCGGGATTACGGGATTAGGACGCAAAAAATGGCAACGCAAGTCAAGGCAATCGTCATAACGGGAAACGGCACCAACTGCGAGATGGAAATGGCCCATGCCTGCCGTTTGGCCGGCGCCGAGGTGGTGGATATCGTGCATATCAGCGCCCTGCTCTACGGTGAAAACAGCCTCGATGCTTACCATTTTCTTAATCTTCCCGGCGGTTTTCTGGACGGAGACGATCTCGGTGCAGCCAAGGCGGGGGCAAACCGTTTCTTGCACGCCGCCGTAGCCGGAACAGGAGAAAGGCTCTACGACCAGTTACTCCGCTTTGTCCGGCAGGGGAAGCTGATCCTCGGCGTCTGTAACGGCTTCCAACTGCTCGTCAAGCTGGGCATGCTTCCCGGCTGCGACGGAAGATATGATGAACAGACGGCCACCCTCACCTTCAACGACTCGGGCCGTTTTGAGGACCGCTGGAGCTACCTGCGCGCCAACACCGCTTCTCCCTGTATCTTCACGAAAGGTCTGCCGGGTATTTATCTGCCCGTGCGTCACGGCGAGGGCAAGTTTATTGCCAGAGACGAGGGCATCAGGCAAAGACTCCAGGACAACGGTCACATCGTGTTCCAGTACAGCCAGGCTGATTATCGGGAAGCAACGGCGGCCTACCCGGACAATCCCAACGGCTCCGTCGACGCCATCGCCGGCATCTGCGATGCAACGGGACGGATCTTCGGTCTCATGCCGCACCCTGAGGCCTATGTCCACTACACCCACCACCCCCGCTGGACCAGGGAAAAACTGCCGGAAGAGGGCCTGGGGCTCGCTATATTCCGGAATGCCGTGGAATTCATCAGAAAAAACCTATGATGCCGGGGTTTGCTACCGGATATGTCGCGCCCGGGGCATGGCCAAGTAGAGTGCGACCATGCTCAGCGTCCCCACGACGCCCATCGACGCTACGGCGAAGCGCGCGCCCACGAGCGCCGAAAAGGCCCCGATGAACATGCTGCCCACGATCATCACCACCCGGCTCATCTGGAACAAGGCCATGGTGCGTCCACGGAGTTCGGGCGGGGAGTAGGCTTGGATGACCGTTTGCACGAGGGCATGGGAGTGTACATGGCAGAGGCCGACGACCACCATCATCGCCAGGGAGAGGTGGAACCAGGGGGAGGCGGCGAAGACCACGAGGACAAGGCCGTATAAGGCCACGGACCCCAACATGAGTATGCCCCGGGGCAGTCTGTCACCCGCCGTAGCCACCAGGACAGCGCTGCAGAGCGCGCCGATGCCCATTGCGGTGAGCAGCAAACCCTGGCCTGTGGCCCCCACTCCCAAAAGGTCGCGGGCAAACACTGGCAGAAGCGTGGTGAAGGGGACGACGAACAAAGACACGAACATCACGGCGAGCAGGCCGGTGCGCACGGCTTCGTTTTGCCAGCTGAATTTCCACCCTTCAATGATGCTGCGCCCAAAGGATTCCCCATGCAGCGCGTGCCCGCCGGCGCTTGTCCGCGCGCGCTGCTCCGGCTTGAGCTGAATGGTCCAAACCGTCGCCATTAGGTAAAAAATACCCTGGACGGCATAGGCGCCGCCGGTGCCTGACAGGGCGATGAGCACACCCGCCAGGGCCGGGCCGATGCTGCGCGAGATGTTGTTGACCATCGCATTGAGGCCGATGGCATTGGTGAGGCAGTTGTGCGGCACAGCATCGGCGGCCATCGCGGTCCGGGCCGGCTGCTGAAAGGTTTGGACAACAGCCATCAGGAAAGCGGTGACGTAGACATGCCACGGCCGGATCAAACCGGTAAAGATCAGCAGCGCAACCACTCCATAGAGCAATCCATCCACGGCCTGAGCCACCACTACCTGCATCTTGCGGGAGTAACGGTCGGCAACACTGCCCGCCAGGGGAGACAACAGCAGAAACGGGATGGCCTGTACGCCGCGCACCAACCCCAGTTGCAGCGCCGAGTCCGTCAACTCGTAGATGAGCCAGCCGCGGGTGACTTCATCCATCCACTGTCCCATGGAGGCGAAGACCTGCCCGTACCAGATCAAACGGTACTGACGGAACCGCAGGGACTCGAAGATCCGGAAGCGCACCAAGAGACCTAAAATACCCGCGGGCGGCGGTGCACCCGCCTCCGCAGCAGCTTCCCCCGTTGCCTCCGCAGCCCCTTTATCGATTGTCGGTATGTGCAGCTTTAAACCTCCAACAATTCCGCCAGATCTTCACCGAAAAGGTGCAATTTTTCCTCAGGCAAAACCCTGCTGGTCATAAGATCCTGGAAAGAACAAATCTCCAAACCGGAAAGATGAACCAGATCCTGATCCGACAGGACCATGAAAATGGCCCGGTTGATCTCCTTTGCCTTCCCATAGCGCCACCGAAAAAGACGCTTTAACCGTTCCCGCTGTTTTTCCGTTAAGCTATAGTAGTGGTCGAGCTTTTTGTGGCCCTCTTCATCAAGCTCTTTTTTGCGCCACTTCGTCAGGGTCATGCCGGAGAAAATATGCGCTGCTTCCTCCTGGAGGCCTTTCTTCATAATTTCGGACTCCAGCTTGTAGTACAAATCCAAGAGATAAGCCGTATCCAAGGCGGCGTAACGCAACTGCTCTTCCGTCAAGGGTCGCTGGTCCCATTTAGAACGTTGCAGGGTTTTATTTTTTTCGAAGTCAATACCGAGATAGGCGCCGACTACATAAGAGAGGGAAAGGCGCTCGCAACCCAGCAGCATGGCCGCCCGGTGTGTATCGAAGATGTTCTGGAACAGAAAGCCGTAATCACGCTTCAATATCCGGATGTCATTATCCCCGGCATGCAAGATCTTGCAAATCAAGGGGGATGCAAAATACTCGCCCAGAAAGGTAAGGTCAACATCGCCTAAGGGATCGAAAAGATAGGTTCTTTTGTCGGCCTTAACCTGAAGCAAACAGAGCTTTTCGCGGAAGTACCGGAGGGAATCGTATTCCGTATCGATACCGATAACGTCGGAATTCGCAATATCCCGGGCCGCTTCCTCGGCTTTTGCAGTGGTGTCCGCCAAAAGCCATGGATTATTGTGCATTTCTCATCCTTTTTGCCGATTTAAAACTTAATATTAAAATCATAAGCAGGCAAGCCCGTCAAGATATTTTATCCTCCCCGTCATTATTACTCAAGTTAACAACCAATGTACCGATAATGTAATGATAGAATCCATTCGAGAGCATGAGGGAGGGGGGGCGTAGACACCATGAAGCTGAGCTTAAAGAATAAGATATTGGTTTTTATAGTTATTTTTTTATTAACGATCCTGACCATCGGATTTTCCACCGCTCATTTTGTACGCAATAAGGTCATTGCCGCGGCCCACGAAAAATTAAAGGGCGATCTGGCCATGGGCAGGACCCTGGTGCAGGAAAAATATCCCGGTTCCTGGTCACTTCGGGAGGGGAAACTCTGCAAAGGTGAAGTCCCGATGAATGGCGACTTCACCCTCGTGGATAAGATCGGCGATCTGACGGGCGATACGGTAACGATCTTTCAGGGCGACACCCGGGTGGCCACAAACGTAAAAAAACCTTCCGGAGAGCGGGCCGTGGGGACACAGGCGGCCAACAATGTCATCGAGGCTACGTTAAAAAACGGGGCGACCTATATCGGTAAGGCGGAAGTCGTCGGCGTCTGGAATCAAACCGCCTACGAGCCGATAAAAAATGATTCCGGAGAGATCATCGGTATGTTTTACGTGGGCGTGCCGAATACCAAATACGATCAGATCGTCAAAGACATCTCCGCCAAAATCACCTTCTTCAGCCTCCTTGGCCTGATGACTGTCAGCATCTTCGGCTACTTCCTCACCCTTTCCATCACCCGCCCCATCAATCATGTAATCTCGGGCTTTGAAGAGGGAGCGGAGCAGATCATAGCCGCCTCCTCGCAGGTTGCCTCTGCCAGTGAATCGCTGGCCAAAGGCGCCTCTTCCCAGGCGGCCGGTATCGAAGAGACATCTTCTTCCCTGGAGGAGATGGCCTCCATGACCAGGCAGAATGCCCTGCACGCCAGTGAGGCCAGGGTCTTGATGGCAGACACGACCAATGTCGTCGATGAAGCCGGCCTGGCCATGCAGGCGCTCACGGAATCCATGCAGGACGTTTGCCGGGCAAGTGAGGCAACGGCTAAAATAGTTAAAACAATTGATGAAATAGCCTTCCAAACCAACCTGCTCGCCTTGAATGCCGCGGTTGAGGCAGCCCGCGCCGGCGAAGCAGGGGCGGGCTTTGCCATTGTGGCGGCCGAAGTCCGCAATCTGGCGATAAGATCTGCCGATGCGGCCCGCAACACGGCGGACCTGATTGAAGCCACGGTAAATAAAATCAGCATCGGTTCAGAATTGGTGGAAAAGGCCAATGCGGGGTTCACCCGTGTCGCCGCCGGCGCCAAAAAGGGCAGCTTGCTGGTGAAGGAAATCGCCGCAGCCAGCGAGGAACAGGCCACCGGGATCGAACAGATCAACAAGGCGGTCGCCGAAATGGATAAAGTGGTGCAGACCAATATCGCTGGCGCAGAGGAATCGGCCTCTGCTTCCCAGATACTGAACGAACAGGCCGGCCGGATGCAGATTTATGTCAATAAACTCGGGGCTCTCATCGGGGGGACAGCATAATTTTCTTCCACCGCGCCATCTAAAAAAACGCAGCAGGAATGTGTGAAATCCTTCACACAGGAGTTACTTTCCCCTTGACTTTGAAAAGTAATGTGTGAAATTCTTCACACAGAAATTAGAGTTACTTTCCTTTGACGTTGAAAAAAGGGTTAAGGTAACTATCATGATAAGATCCCATTACAAGATCATTGCAGGAAAGACATTTATCGTTGCGAAAAAAGCGAGCCAATCTGATAAGTATATCAACCGGATTGCCTCAGCCCGGCTGATTTCGCAAGGGTGGGAGACGGGTTTTTCAAAGGTCTTCCCTAACCCCGATAAACGGGATAAGTAAGTTTACGAATTTATTTTTTGCCAGAAAAGCTCAAAAAATAATTTCTTACTTACTAAGCACCTAATGGTTGCTTTTCGGAAGGTTTGCTTCATTTTTACTTAGGCGGTTATGCCTCTTTTCCAAACACTTAGTTGATATTGACGCCGACCAGATAATAGCTAATTGCACCTTCCCGCTGCAACTTCAGGGGGGCCGCGACCAACCAGCAAAGCATCTGCCGGTTTTTCTCATGCTCGAAGGAGGAAAAGTTCGTGAAAAATGTGCCTGGCCAAAAAAAATTAAAGGTTTCTTTAGTCTTCTCTCTTTTTTTCTTATTGGTCCTTTTACCCCCTGCCGCCCGGGCCGCCTATCTGAGCGATAACATGGAGGGCGCTTCCCAATGGACCAACGCTTCCCCCTGGGCGATTACGGCAGCCGTTGGCCATAACGCCACCAAGGCCTGGTCGGACAGCCCCGCCGGCTATTATGCCGGCAACGCCGACGTTGCTCTCACCCTCACCACAGCGATTCCTCTTACCGGCGCCACCAGCCCCCAACTCGTCTTCTGGCATAAATACCAGCTCGAAACAGATTTCGACTTCGGATACGTAGAAATATCCGCGGAAGAAGGCGTCTGGCAGGCAGCCAAATTGGCCACCTACACAGGTATCTCCGACTGGAAGAGGGAACAAATCGACCTGACAGCTTTTGCCGGCCAAACCGTCAAGATCCGCTTCCGCCTCGTCACGGATAAGACGATCCACTGGGACGGCTGGTATATCGACGATCTAACCGTTGCCGAACCGCCAAGCGCCGTGCCGACGTTTACCGTGAGTAATCCCCAGGCCACAAGTCTCGACCTTACATGGTCCGAATCGCTTGACTCTGAATGGAACAATTACAAAATATTCCGCTCCACAACACCGGACGTATCTGCCAGCAGCACACTGGTTACTACTATTACCACGAAGACCACCACAACCTACAAAGATCAGAACCTGCTTCCTAATACGAACTATTATTATAAAATTTATGTATTTACGGCCAGCGATTTAGCCTCTCCCAGCAAGGATGCCTCCAACAAGACCGCCATCGCTCAGTTTGCCTATCCGTTCGAGGACGGTATGGAAGGATCGGTAGGCGGATGGGTGGCCGGTGCGCCCTGGGGACTCACCTCTGCCGACAAGCATTCGGGAAGTTTCGCCTGGACCGATTCTCCCGCCGGGGCCTATACGGCCGGGGCCGACACTGCGCTGCAGCTCTCCATCGACCTGGGAACGGCCATCATGCCCGTCCTTTCCTTCTGGCATCGTTATAACTTCGACACGAACTCGGACTTTGGTTATTTGGAAGTAAGAGAAGTGGGCACCACGACCTGGAAAAGGATATATTTTGCCACGGGCACGCTTTCCGCCTGGACGGAAAAGAAGATCGATCTGGCAAATTATGCAGGCAAGAAAGTGGATATCCGTTTCCGCGCGACAGCGGACACGAACAACAATCAGGCCGACGGCTGGTATATTGACGATATCAAGATCGCGGAAACGCCGACCCTGCCTCTGGACTATCCTTTCATAGACAATATGGGTACGGATGCCAACTGGTTCAGTTCGTCCTGGGCCTTGACGACGGACGGCCGCAACGGCGGCTTGGCTTTTACGGACAGTCTGGAGGGAGGTTACGGCACCGAGACGGATTCATCACTTATCATGGTCACTACTTTAAAAAAATTGGGCAATCCAGGCAGCCACCCCCAATTGTCTTTTTGGCATAAGTACGACATATACAACAACGACAGTTTTTATTGCAACGGCTGGACGTCGGAGAATGACAGAGGGCGCGTTTACCTTTCCACTAACAAGGGGCAGCCGGGCACGTGGAAAGAGTTGGCCGCTTACTCCGGGGCGCAATCTACCTGGAAGAAAGAGCAGATAGACTTGAGCACCTGGGCCGGTCTTCCTGATGTGCGGATCAAGTTTGTCATGAGCGACATGAAATCGGGCAATGGCAATTGCAATAGCAGGCCGGGGGGATGGACGATTGATGATGTCGTCATTGAAGATGTCCCTGTTGATGTTTCTTTATCCATCACTGCTTCCTCCATGAACGCCGTTTCCCTTTCCTGGACACAGAACAATGATACGGACTTTGACCGTTATGAAATTTACCGTGCAGCCGCCCCGGGTGTAACGCGCGGCAGCGCCCTTGTCGCCTCCGTTGGCACCCAAGCAACGGTTAGCTACATGGATACAGTGGCAATGGTCCAGCCTGGTACCTATTATTACCGGATCTGGGTCGTTGACAAGGACGGCAACACCTCGCTGGGAAGCGGGGAAGTTCAGGCTACCTACACGGTGCCCGTGAACAATTATCCATTTACGGAAGACGGCGAGGCGGGGACAGCCAAGTGGTCCTGGGGTGCACCTTGGGGCTTGACGGAGACAGTAAAGTATGAAGGCACCAAGGCTTGGGCGGCTTCCACGGGAAATTATCCGGCCAATGCCGACACGAGCCTGGCAACCTTTTTGAACCTGACCGGTTCGACCACTCCTGTGCTTAGCTTCTGGCATAAGTACTCCCTGGAAGAGGCCAAGGATTTTGTGCGTCTGGAGGTTTCCACGGATAATGGCCTGACATGGACGGGGCTGCGTACCTTTACGGGTACGGAGACGGCGTGGAATCAGGAACGGGTGAATCTGACCGCCTATGCCGGCAATGCCAAACTGGGTTTGCGGTTCCGGTTGTCGTCCGATGATCAGAACCAGCAAGAGGGCTGGTATATGGACAATCTGCAAATCAAGGAGGAGGCTGTCCGGGCGGGCTATCCCTTTACCGATGACGTGGAACAGAGTATTGCGCCATGGTTTTACGATTCTCCCTGGGGGATTGTGCAGTTGGATGCCAGCCAGTCGCGCAATCCCGGTGTGGCCTCCAAGGTGTGGAGCGATTCCCCCGGTTCATATGCCGCCGGAGCGGATTCCTCGCTCTATCTTACCCTCGATCTCGGCGCGGCCCAGATGCCGGTTCTTTCTTTCTGGCACCGTTACGCCTTCGATGCCAATTCCGATTACGGCTACATAGAAGTAAGAGAAGGTGGCTCAACCTCCTGGAAACGCTTGTATTTCGTTACAGGGACGTCGCCTGCCTGGGTGGAAGGAAAGGTTGATCTCTCCAATTATGCCGGCCGGCAGGTGGACATCCGCTTCCGGGTGGCGGCGGATGCAAACGGCACCAATTCCGACGGCTGGTATCTTGACGATCTCAGGATTGGTGAAACCACAGCTCCGGCCATTGCCTATCCCTTTATTGATATTATGGAGACGGGCAGCAAATGGTACAGCTCCTCTTGGAGCCTTGTCACAGATCCCAAAAGCGGCAGTTGGTCCTTTACGGACAGTGCAGCAGGCAGTTACGGTGCACAGACAGAGTCCGAGCTGGTTCTGAACAATACCCTTGATTTGACGAACGCCATTCACCCCCAATTGTCTTTCTGGCACAAGTACGAGATATACAACAACGACAGTTTTTATTGCAGCGGTTGGACAGAGGAGCATGACCGGGCACGCGTTTACCTTTCCACGAACAAGGGGCAGCCGGGCACGTGGAAGGAGTTGGCCGCCTACTTCGGGGCGCAGGCTACCTGGAAGAGAGAACAAATAGATTTAAGCGCCTGGGCCGGCATTGCCGACGTACGGATCAAGTTTGTCATGCGGGACGGCGCCTCGGGCAATGGCAATTGCAATACGCGACAGCCGGGATGGACGATTGACGATGTGGCTGTTGAAGATGCGCCGGTGGATATCAATCTTACAGTTAGCGTTTCTTCCATGAATTCCGTGACCCTTTCCTGGACCCAGAACAACAATGCGGATTTTGACCATTATGAAATTTATCGTTCTTCCGCAACGGGCGTTACCCGCAGCGATACCCTGGTTTACTCTAACCAGACGCGGGATGCGACAACCTATACCGATATTGTGGCCCTGGTGCAACCCGGCACCTACTATTACAAGATGTGGGTTTTTGATAAGGACGGCAATGTTTCCATGGGCAGTGGCGAGGCTCAGGCTACCTACGCGGTTCCCGTGAACAACTATCCTTTTGCCGAGGACGGCGAGTCGGGGACGGCCAAGTGGTCCTGGGGTGCGCCCTGGGGCCTTTCGGAAACAGTAAAGTATGAAGGAACCCGCGCCTGGGCGACTTCCACGGGAAATTATCCGGCCAATGCCAACACGAGTCTTACCACTTTCCTGAATCTGACGGGTTCGACCACGCCAGTGCTCACCTTCTGGCATAAGTACTCCTTGGAAGAGAGTAAGGATTTCATCCGCCTGGAGATTTCCACGGATAACGGCCAGACATGGACGGCGCTGAAATCTTATACGGGTACGGAGACGGCATGGAACCAGGAACGGGTAAATCTGACCGCCTATGCCGGCAATGCCAAACTGGGTTTGCGGTTCCGGTTGGCGTCCGATGGTCAGAACCAGCAAGAGGGCTGGTATATGGATAATCTGCAGATCAAGGAAGAGACGATCCGGGCCGGCTATCCCTTTGCCGATGACATGGAACAGGGGATTGCACCGTGGTTTTACGATTCTCCCTGGGGGATTGTGCAGTTGGATGCCAGCCTGTCGCGCAACAATGTGGCCTCCAAGGTGTGGAGCGACTCCCCGGGTTCATATGCCTCGGAGGCGGATTCCTCCCTCTATCTCACCATCGATCTCGGGGCGGCCCAGATGCCGGTCCTTTCTTTCTGGCACCGTTACGCCTTCGACGCCAATTCCGATTATGGTTACATCGAGGTAAGGGAAGGCGGCTCACAAGCTTGGAAGCGTCTCTACTTTATTACGGGGGCATCTTCCTCCTGGTTGGAAGGCAAGGTTGATCTTGCCAATTATGCCGGCAAGCAGGTGGACATCCGTTTCCGCGTGACGGCGGATGCGAACGGCACCAATTCCGACGGCTGGTATCTCGACGACATCAGGATTGAAGAGACCAATGCGGCAGCACTGCCTTATCCTTTTACCGAGAGCTTCGAAGATCCGTCCTTTGCCAGCCGATGGATAGTTTCCTCCTGGGACAAAGCGGCTGATGCCAATACAGGGACATACGGAATTACGGACAGCGTGTCAGGCAGTTATGGAAGCGACGTCAAGACGGACCTTATTCTGGGAAATATCATCAATCTGCAGGGTGCCCTGCGGCCGCAACTCACTTTCTGGCACAAGTATGAGATATACAATAACAATAGTTTCTATTGCAGCGGCTGGACAGAAGAACACGACTATGGCCTGGTGTTGCTTTCCACAAACAACGGCCAACCCGGCACCTGGAAGCAGATTGCCGCCTTTCAGGGAAATCAGGCAACCTGGAGAAAGGAGCAGATCAGTTTAAACTCCTGGGCCGGGCTGCCGAATGTGCGGATCAAGTTTGTCATGAGCGATAGCACTTCATATAATGGTAACTGTAATACCAGACAAGGCGGCTGGACAATTGATGATGTCAGGATAGGGGAGGACGAGACGATTCCGAGTTACATCGTAAAAGTTTCCGGTGACGATCAGACCGGCCAAACGGAGATGCAACTTGCCTATCCCTTTGTAGTAAAGGTCTCTGATTCCCAGAGCAGGGCACAGGCGGGCATTCAGGTGGACTTCAGCGTAGCGAGCGGCGGTGGCTCTTTATCGACCCTGACGGGCACCAGCGATGCCGCGGGACTTGTCTCCACGAAGTTGACCCTGGGTGCGGCATCGGGTGTCAATACCGTCACGGCGACCATTCCCAATACTACGCCGCTCCAGACGGTGACCTTTACGACCACGGGCTATGCCTTAAATCAGGCCATGACGTTAGCCAAGGCCTCCGGTGACCACCAGGTATATACAAAAGGGCTCGCCCTGCCCAATCCCCTGGTGGTGAAAGTTACCGATATTTCAGGAAATCCGGTGTCCGGCGCCAATGTGGCCTTTGCCAAGGTCTCGGGTGAAGGAACATTGTCGTCCACCACGCCCGTGCTCACAGGGGCGGACGGCTTGGCCTCCGTTTCACTGACTCTTGGCACGGCGACAGGGATGACGACGGTTTCCGCCACGGTGGCGGGTTTGCGAGGTTCCCCCCAGACCTTCACGGCTTACGCGGTCCTGCAGGGTGGAAGCTTGGGCGACACGGATGGCGACAGCATGCCGGATGCCTGGGAGACGGCCCATGGTTTAAACCCCGTGGATCCGGCCGACGCGGCCCTGGATGCGGACAACGACGGCTTGACGAACCTGGCGGAATACACCCGGGGCACTGATCCCACGCAAGCCGACACGGACCATGACGGCATGCCGGACAAGTGGGAGGTCCAGTACGGCTTGAATCCCCTTGATCCGGCCGATGCGGCCCGGGATGCCAACGGAAACGGCAAGACCAACCTCCAGGAGTACCTGGACCCGACAGGGCCCGTCTACCAGCGGCACCTC
>Ga0082335_1000247_pt1 | contig 142586 bp, 181 predicted proteins | sample Subgrocontami58m_FD_72375 | JGI IMG/M metagenome (GOLD analysis project Ga0082335, IMG submission 72375) | Subsurface groundwater microbial communities from S. Glens Falls, New York, USA - GMW37 contaminated, 5.8 m (SPADES assembly) (version 2) ...
GCGCCGGACTTTTCTCATTTAACGATTCAGTTCGGGGGTAACCCTTAGTGTCTCTTCCACGAGAACTTACATATTGCTATCATAGCAAACAATACGTTTTTTGTCAAGTCAAGGCAAGTTAGGTTTTGGGGATAGTCTTATCAAGTGAATCCCAGAGATAAAGAGAGAGGTGCGTTCTCTCCCCCGCATGTGGCTTAGCCAACCGGCGCATTGTCCTTTCTGTGGGCAATTTCCTAAGTTTAAAAACCTTTTGAAAGCCCTTTTTTATACCCAAATCCCCCATTGGAAGCACATCCGGCCTGTTTAGCGCAAAGATTAGGAACATATCTACTGTCCAAGGGCCAATCCCCTTCACTTTCAATAAATGCATCCTGACTTCCTCGTCAGTCATCTCATTCCAACGTTCGTTAGAACATTGGAATGATTGAGAGGAGAACTTTTGGGCCAGGTCCGTGAGGTAGGCAAGCTTTTGGGGAGAAATGCCGGCTCCTCGAATTTCCTTATTCGAAAGTTTGAGGAATTTCTCTGCGGTTGGTTTACCATTAAAAAGTTTGAGAAATTTTTTATAAATCGCATTTCCCGCTCCAGTAGAAATTTGTTGATAAATAATTGAACTACACAGAGAGAGGAGGGCATTCTTCGTCCTAGAAATTTTCCTCAACTTTTTCTTATCGATTTTAATTTTCTTTTGCATCTATATTTATAAAATAACCAATTTTTGGATTCACTAACTTCACAAAGTCTTCGGACTTCATCGCCACAGAGAAAGAACGATCACCAGCATTGAAGATTATTTTTTCATTCTCTAATACTCCTCTGTCCGTATACACTTCGAGTCCAAATAAATTTCCGAAAGGAGGTACACCACCCGGGAGAACATTGTCTGTAATTTCCGCTACTTCATTCTCTAAGGCGAAGCGGAGATCATTCAAACCAAATTCACTCTTTATTTTATTTTTATCAAATTTTTGATCTCCGGGAATTATAAACATCACGAAATGTTTACCTTTCTCTCCCCCCTTCACTCGGGCAATAATCGTCTTGGCCCCCTGATGCAATGTATAACCAGTACGAAGCTTGGCCGCCTCTTCACTCGTCCTCACTGGTGCGTGTTCAAAAGTCTCAAACCAACAATTATTCTCCTTGAGTATCGACGTTATTGTCTCTGAGATGGGATGATAGGGCATAAAATTTTGGCGGAAGCGGAGAGATTCGAACTCTCGGTGGGTTTCCCCACGCCACGTTTCCAACGTGGTGCACTAGACCACTATGCGACGCTTCCTGTACCAGAAGATACTATCCTATTTTTCTCTTCTTGAGAATCTCATCAACCATTCTGATTTCTTCATCAATACCTTCAATCAAATCATAACCTTTCAGTTCGTCTGTGCTAACCCAGGCAAACTCTGTGGCATCTTCATCAAGAACGACTTCACCGGAAGAATATTCCGCATAGTAGCTCAACACGAGACCCGGAGTTCCATCTCCTTGTATAAAAGTTAAATCAAGAAGATATTCAGGTTTTCCTATCTCAAGCCCAACCTCTTCCATAACTTCTCTAATCAATGCATTGGTAAGTGAGTAGTACCACTGATTATCTCCAATATTTGTACGAGGTAAGTTTGTGTAATCATCTGTTGACAAACCACCTCCTGGTACAGTCCATCTATTTGGGAAATGTTTCTTGTGTGCGCTACGTTTGGTAATTAAATATTTACCATCCTTGTGAATAATTGCTGTGGTAGCCACTCTGTGCAATTCCTTGTCTTTGATATCCATATTGTTTATATAGACTTATAAACCACTAAACTAATTATAGCGAAAATTACCGAGAGATATAAGAGATAGGTCGCTCCTAAGAGAAGCGTGGGTATACCGAATACAATAGAAACAAGGATAGCCCCGACCCCAAGAGATTGCAATCCCATCTTTATCTTCCCAGAGATTTCAGCTTGAATAATTGTGCCTTCGGTATGTTTCCTATAATAAGCTCCACCGATCAAAAAGAGTTCAATAATCACAATGGTCGCCGCGAGATAAACATTTATAAATTTTGTGACAAGGATTACAGCCGAGATACCAATCAGAATTTTGTCAGCCAGTGGGTCGAAGGTCTTGCCCCATTCTGTTACCTGGTTTCTTGTGCGAGCGAGCGCTCCGTCTATGGCGTCCGAGAAAGCCGAGAAGAAAAAGAGAACCAGTGCGAGTTTATAATCTTCAACCCAAAGAAGATAAGCCACAAAAGGCAGAGTAGCAAACCTGAACCATGTCACCACATTGGGTGTAATAAACCTCGGGATAAACGGCAATAAGGTATTTTTTAATATTTTATCTGAAAAGGTTAGATGCATATATTTATATTATTATTGTTTTATTTCTGAATACACTACTACCCTATTTCTGCCAGTCTCCTTGGCTCGATACATCGCTTTGTCTGCATGAATGAGGGTATTTTCAAACGAAACACCTCGCTCGAACGAGGCTACCCCGGCGCTCACGGTCACATCAAAATCAGGCATATTGTTGAAAGCCAATTGTTCCACCAAGGATCTGATTTCTTCGGCCTTCTTCAGAGCTTCCTTTTCATCAGCCCCAAGGAGGGCTATCACTATTTCTTCCCCTCCCCATCTACAAACAATGTCCTCATCACGCACGGCTCCTTCTATAAGGTGAGCCACACTCTTCAACACTTCGTCCCCCACAATATGCCCGTGGGTGTCATTAACTTTTTTGAAATGATCAATATCAAAAAAGATAAAACTAATATTTTTGAAATTGGTAACTCTTCGATTCTTCACCGTTTCTGCGTCAGCAGAAATAGAGTGAAAAAACTTTCTGGCTTCTTCATTAAAAAAGTTCCGAGTCTTGAGCCCGGTCAAAACATCATGAATGAGGTCCTTCTGAAGGACACGAATAGTTTGTTCGAGTTCGGCAATTCTTTCTTTGAGTTCTTCTGGAGTTTCTTTCGAATGCATACCTTAAGTCATAATCTTACCACCTTCCACTCGAACCTCCACCCCCAGACATGCCTCCACCGAACCCTCCAAATCCTCCTCCACCAAATCCTCCACCACTACCGCCCCCTCCACCTCCTCCAAACCACCAAGGAACAACAGTGCCGTTTGTTTTGTGTTTCTCATACGAACGCGAGACAAGGAAATCAAACAACAAACCCAGAGGAACAAGAAGAACAAACGTGATAATTCCTGCATAAAGAAAACCATAAATCAATCCCACCACTACTCCCACGATTCCACCCATCACCCCACCCATCCACCATGATTTCGACCGACCAAGAATACTGGCGAGATAAACAAATACAAAGAGAATGAAATAAAAGAAATTGGGGAACAAAGGAATCGAGCGTGTAGGAGTTGAAGGAGACAGCACTTCTCCATTTAAAACAGATACAATTTGATCCACTCCGGCCGAGAGGCCTCCTGCATAATCTCCTTTCTTAAATTCTGGAGTGATCGTTTCAGAAATAATCCTTGAGGTTGTGATATCTGTAAGCACAGGTTCGAGTCCATAACCCACCTCAATTCTAATCTGCCTATCGGCTATAGACACGAGAACAAGCGCCCCATTATCTACTCCCTTTTTACCCAGACCCCAATCCTTGTAGAGGTTAACAGCAAAGTTCTCTATAGTATCCCCTCCAAGTGAAGGAATAATCACTATAGACACCTCATTCCCTGTAGATTTCTCTAAATCAGAAAGTTTTGTCTCAAGAGCCGATTTGTCCGCAGGAGAAAGTATTGGTACTGTGTAAAAATCATTTACAAAACCGGTTGGTTTCCCTGGATTACTGTAGGCGAAAAGTACAGTGGGCAAAAGAAGGAGTCCAAGAGCGAAAGAAATTCGCTTCATAATGTTTATTGGAGATTTACAACAGGGGCCGTGCTGGCTAGAGCAACCGATTCAAAATATGCACGAGGACTATAACCAAACATACCCGAGACTAGATTCAGAGGAAATCTTTTCACAAGGACATTGTAGTTCTTCACAATATCATTGTATCTCATGCGTTCCACACTAATTCTATTCTCTGTACCTTCGAGCTGGACTTGCAGATCTCGTACCGCTTGGATAGATCCAAGTTGAGGATAAGCTTCCATGGCCACGAGTAGTCTTCCAAATGATGATTCAACCTGCGAAGCGGCAGCCGCCTTCGCATCTGGAGTTTTCGCTCCAGAATATTGTGTACGAGCATCGGCAATTTCTTTTATGATTGCCTGCTCTTGAGTGAACGCTCCTTTCACCGCATTCACAAGGTTAGGAATGAGATCAAAGCGCCTTTGATACTGAGATTCTACTTGTGCCCACTGAGCATCGGCACTTTGACTATAAGAAACTAATTTGTTGTATGAAGACCAAACATAAAGAATCGCGAGCACAACTACACCTAAAACAATCCACTTGGTTTTATTCATAAATTTATTATTAATTAATTATTGTATTCATTATAGAGTAATTGCGGTCAAGTGCCAATTTCTGTATAATAGACAACTGTAAGCCAATGGCCAATACACTTCCATACATTCAAATTATTCTTAGCTTCCTTCTGATAGGCGGGGTACTTCTTCAGCAATCTGAAGCGGGACTCGGTTCGGCTTTTGGATCCGGAGACTTGGGTGGGACCAAACACACTCGTCGTGGGTTTGAGAAGTTTCTTTTCACTGGAACAATCATCATTTCAGTTCTCTTCGCCCTGACCGCTTTCGCCAATCTGCTTCTCATACGCTAGATAGAAATCAATATGAAATATAGAGAACTACGCGTGCTTCTCACGAAGCGCTTCGAACTTCCCAAAGAACGCATCGTCCACACGACCATACGTTCTTTTACTCTCGCAGAGAAAACAGTTTTTTATTTTTTGGTTGGTGTTTTTATTCTCTCTGGTCTCACCCTACTTTCCAGAGTTAATTCTTCTTTTATGGTCACCATACCCGTTCGAGGTGGAACCTTGATCGAGGGGGTGGTGGGCACGCCCAGATTCATTAATCCAGTATTGGCTATTTCTGATGCTGATAAAAATTTAAGCGTTCTGGTTTACTCTGGATTAGTACGTCATTCTTCAGATGGAAACAATGAGGTTATAAACGATTTGGCTGACAATCTTTCTATTTCTAAAGACCAATTAACATACACCGCACACATACGCCCGGACGCTATTTTCCAAGACGGCGCTCGAGTAACCGCCGATGATGTAATATTCACTATTCAAAAAATTCAAAACGGATCCCTGAAGAGTCCCCTCTTCGGAGATTGGAATGGTGTTCTTGTTGAGAAGATAGACGAAGAAACCGTCTCCTTCAGTCTAAAGAGGCCGTATGCTCCATTCATTTCTAATTTGACGATTGGGATTCTGCCTAAACATATCTGGAAAAATGTTACCGATGATGAATTCTCTTTTAGCCAATTCAATATTCTCCCCATGGGTTCTGGTCCTTATAAAATAAAACTCGTTGAGAGGAACTCTGGTGGTATCCCAAACTATTACAATCTAGAAACTTTTACTGGTGTGGTTGGAGATGTACCTTTTATAGATAATTTAATTTTCAAATTTTATTCTAATCAAACTGATCTCTTGAACGCCTACAGCGCGGGCGACATAGAAAGCATGGCAGGCATTTCGGCCCTTGAAGCTTCTAATTTAAAAAAAGCTGGAGCCAATATTGTCTCATCTCCTCTACTCAGAATTTTCGGTGTTTTCTTTAACCAAGGACGCTCCAAACCTCTCTTGGACAAAGCTGTACGTCAGGCCCTCGATCTCTCTGCTCCTAAAGAACAGATTGTGGCCAACATCTTGCATGGATACGGCACTCCTATAGATGGACCGTTCCCGGCCGGGTTATTCTCTTGGAGCGATGATCGCAGTTTAGATACTAATTATGAAGAGCGCTTTAAATCTGCAGAAGAGATTTTGAAAAAAGGAGGTTGGGTTAAAAATGAAAAGACAGGGGTCTTGGAAAAAAAGAGCAAGTCTGGTACACTGGTCCTGTCGTTTTCTATCTCCACCGGTAATACCCCCGAACTCAAAGCCGCAGGTGATTTGTTGAAAGAGGCATGGGGCAAACTTGGTGCCAAGGTAGATGTATTAGTTTTTGAAACGAGTGACTTGAATCAAAACGTGATTCGTCCGAGGAAATTCGATGCCTTGCTGTTTGGAGAAGTTATAAATCGCAATGCTGATGTTTATCCATTCTGGTATTCCAAAGAAAGGAACGACCCTGGATTAAACATCGCTCTGTATGCGAACAGCGCTGTGGACAAACTCCTCGATCATGTAAGGTCGACGAAGGATGTGGAAAGTTTGGAGAAAGACGCACGAGCTTTCGACAAAGAAATCAGAAATGATATCCCTGCAGTCTTCCTCTATACTCCGGGCTTTATCTACGTAGTGCCAGAGAAAGTAGAGAATATCAATTTAGGTAAACTTTCTTCTACTCAAGATAGATTTCAAGATATTCGTAATTGGTATATAGAAACTCACAAGGTCTGGCAATTGTTCACTAAATAAAATTAGAAAAAATTAAAATAAATTTAAAATGGATACTTTCAGAAAAGCCCCCCACTCACCACTCATGACGCGTGGACACAAACAAAGAGGAATGCGCAGAGACAATGATCGGCCCATCCCAATGAAGAAACCTCATGACGTCATTCCTGCCCTTGCCGAAGGCAACATTCGTATTATCCCTCTCGGAGGAGTAGAAGAAATCGGACGCAACATGACTGTGATAGAGTACGGCGGAGACATCATCATCGTGGATGTTGGTATCCAATTCACTGATGCAGAAACTCCCGGCGTGGACTATATCCTCGCGAACACAAAGTATCTAGAAGATAGAAAAGATCATATCAAAGCCATCGTGATTACCCACGGTCACCTCGACCACATCGGAGCCATCCCCTACCTCATCACAAAGTTGGGCAATCCTCCTATTTATACCCGAGAATTCGGAGCATTAATCATCAAGAAGCGCCAGGAGGAATTCCCTCACCTTCCACCCCTTGATCTACGTATTATAGATAGCAAGGATAAATCCGCCGTGCCCATCACTCCAAATCTCAAGGTGCGTTTCTTCGGATTGACTCACTCTATCCCAGATTCAACAGGTATCATCATTGAAACTCCCTTCGGAGACATCGTGAACACCGGAGACGTGCGTATAGAAAATGAGAACGGCGTCGTAGCCGAGAAGGAAGTCGAACAATACAAAATATTTAAGGATAGAAATGTTCTTCTCCTCACTATGGATTCTACGGGTATAGAAAAGCCGGGTTTCTCTCCTTCTGAAACTCATATTTTGAAGAATATAGACAAGATTGTCGCCGAAGCTCCGGGCCGAGTAATCATCGCCACCTTCGCCTCTCAAGTGGAACGTATCATTGAATTCTTGAACACCGCTCGTCGCTATGACAAGAAAGTTTTGATTGAGGGACGAAGCATGAGGAACAACGTGGACATTATTAAACATTTGAATTTGGTAAACGTTGATCACATTGTGCCCATCGAAGACATAGAAAGATATGCACCAAATAAATTGATGATGGTCGCGACCGGTGCACAGGGAGAAGAATTCGCCGCTCTCATGAGAATGGCCAACAACACTCACAAGTTTATCAAGCTCAATCGCACGGATACGGTTATCCTCTCTTCTTCAATCATTCCTGGGAACGACAGGGCCGTAGCCAAACTGAAAGACAATTTGTACAGACACGATTCTAAAATCATTACTTACCTAGACACAGACGTGCACACATCCGGCCACGGCAAGCGTGGAGAACTCGAATGGATTCACCGACAGATTCCTTATAAATTCTTCATGCCGGTACACGGACATCACTATATGTTGAAGCAACACGCCGAACTTGCTCGTTCGCTCGGCTGTGCTCCAGAAAATATCATCGTCCCAGATAATGGTTCAATTATAGAATTGCGAGATAAGGGGCAAACTTTCGTTAGACTTCAAGAGAGAGCTCCTTCGGGTGATGTGGTCGTAGAAGGATTCTCCGTCGGAGATGTTTCTGAAATCCTTATTCGTGATAGGAAGATGCTCGCTGAAGATGGAATGTTCGTCGTCATCGCGATGGTCAATACCCAGACAGGACGATTGAAGAAATCTCCGGACATCATCTCGCGCGGGTTCGTGTATCTCCGTGAATCTCAAGATTTGCTGAACGAAGCTCGACACGTCATCAAACATTCAATCGAATCAACTACTGTAGGAATGAATCCTATCAACTTTGATTATGCGAAGAATGCTGTGAACGAAGATGTCTCTCGTTGGCTCTTCCAGAAAACCGCGAAGAAACCGATTGTGATTCCGGTGATTTTGTCAGTTTAATCTTATAATCGAACCAGAGGTATTTTTTCGTGCCTTACGGAGAGCTTGGCTCGAGTAGAGAAATTTCTAGTAAGAAATTATCGTGCAAAGAAAAAATATTTCTGGTGAGATGGTATAATTAATCCGAATGAAAGCACGTATAAAACGTCGAGTGCTCGCTGGGCTCATACCAATTTATGTGGCGGATCTTTTTTTCTCCTTTCACTACAATTCAGTAATTTATGTAAACTCTTCATTCCTCGAGAAGTTTTTCTCCGTCGACCTCGTGAGTCTCCTCTTCATCCTCGGTTCTATTGGAAGCATTATTTTGTTTTTCCTAGCCGTAGGATTGGAGAAGAAGTTGGGCAACCGTATATTCTTTTTCCTATTTCTGATCTTAGAAGCCTTGGCCGTCCTCGGGATGGCTATCATTCAAACTCCATTTTATATTGCACTGTCTTTCATCTTGCTCCAAAGTGCGTCTGTTATGGTTTTTTATAGTCTCGATATTTTCTTGGAAGATGCTACTCCGGAGAAAGAAACTGGTTCTGTCCGAGGAATATACCTCACCCTCCTCAACATTGCTGTTCTCCTCTCCCCTATGATGATTGCCCTCTTCGCTCCAAACGGAGAATTTATTCGTCTGTACATCATGTCTCTCCTCTGTCTCATTCCTCTTTTTCTATTGGGAATATTTTCTTTCAAACATTTCAAGGATGAACGCCAACACTTCAATTCTTTACCCATCATCTCTTGGTGGAGACACAAAAACATTCGTCGTGTGACTCTTGTGCGCCTCACTTTAAATATTTTCTACAGTCTCGCGGTGATTTATATCCCCATTTATCTTCATCAGAATATCGGATTCAGCTGGACCCAAATAAGTATCATCTTCACCATCATGCTTCTGCCGTTTGTCTTGTTTGAAATCCCTGTTGGAAGACTTGCAGACAGGTGGTGCGGAGAGAAAGAGTTTATGACATTGGGTTTGTTTATATTAGGAACAACACTCCTCGTTATTCCCTTCCTTAAAACTCCTGATGTGATCGCGTGGGCAGTGCTTCTATTCATCTCGCGCATCGGGGCGAGCTTTATAGAAATTGCCTCTGAAAGTTATTTCTTCAAACAAGTGGATACCAAGGATTTGGGCATGATTAGTATCTTTCGTATGACTTGGCCCATGGCCTTCATTATTGGTCCCTTCCTCGCGATACTCTCCATCAATACCCTCGGATTCACCGGCCTACTTCTCCTCATGGCCCTCTTCGTGTTTAAAACGATGAATTCAAGCACCAAACTCCGAGATACCCGCTAAGTTTGCGCAAGAACGGTTCTTGCGCAAACTATTTCTTGTATTCCACTATCTCTCCAGCTTTGATTTCAATTTTGTCTGCTTTGCGGAGATTTTTTATTTGTTTAAGTGAAAGGATTTGGGTATGAGGAGAATTGTCCAAAGCTTCTACAAGATAATACAAATCTTTCTCTGTGGTGAGCCATTCTGTACCAAACTTTAAAAGGTCAAAAGGTTTAGAGAAGCTTCGTAGAGTCTTCTCTCCATCATTCATAAAATATTCATGGAAGTAAGACATCGCGAGTTCGCGCACATTTTTATAAATTGGTTCTCTGTATCGCAGAACCGCATGATTGGTTTTTGAAATCGCTCCCCAACGATTAAGCCGTTTAAACAGGACCACTACATGATCCACGTCACCTTTCTTCTCCGCGACCTTTAGATCAAGGAGAAGCGGTTTCTCTCCATTCATCCATAGTGCAGCTGCTCCGAGGAGGGCTCCATCGAAGCAGTGCGCCCTTCTCTCTCTTAAAATTTTCTTCGGTGAATTATAAGTATCTTTCTTCTCAAATCTAAAAGATAAATTATTCAAAAAGCTCTGAATCTTCTGTGGAGTATTCAAACTCTTCAACACTTTTAATTCTTTTTTATTAAATTGCATTGGTTTCACTTTTCTTACCATACCTATAAGCCCAAATGAAAATCCCCACAATAGTCGTAAGCAAAAGTACAGAAGCCACAATCTCGAGGACAGAGCTCACTTTATAAATAGCATTACCAAAATAATATCCAACATAGAGAAGGATAGAGGATTTTAATACACTACCAATAAAATCATACCCAAGAAGTTTTAAAACTGGAACCTTGGCCATGCCTGCTGCCGCAAGGAAAATCGTACCCGTGCCGTAGGCAAATTTGGCCACAATCAGCAGAAGTCCTGTGCGATTCTTGAAAGCCTTCTCTACTCCCACTATATGTCTCTCATCGAATCCAAAATGCCTCCCCCAGCGTATAACCAGAGCTCGTCCACCCCATCTGCCCAAACTATAGCGCATGAAATCCCCTATCACGTCTCCACTTATCACCAAAATAAAAGCTGGAAGAAGGCTGATAAAACCAAGGGAGATCGCGAGCCCCGCAAGCATAATAGAAATAGGTCCCTCAATCATTACTGCGGGGAAAAGAAGAAGGTAGTAGAAAAGCATCGTTTAATTATATGCTTTGGTCTATTTAATTCCACACAAAGCTTTCAATTCTGTTATGTCGTCTGGAGTAAGGTTCATATTCGCCCCGCTGTTGAAGGTGTACATAATGGCCTTAGGATCAGAGATGTGGTCAAGTCCAAGCGCGTGGCCGAGTTCGTGGGCCAAGACTCGCACCAATTTGTCTCGACTGCTGAATTCATAAATATCAATTTCCTGCCCCATGGCACTACTTTTGTATAAACCTTCGGTGAAAGATTCTCCGCGCGATTCTCCGATAGTGTTGTATTGATCAACGGTCAGATTAAGCGTCTTGGCCAATCGATTAATCACTACAATCAACGCGTTTATCTCGTCTACCATACTGTTCAAACGTACTTGCGAGGTCTCAAGTTTGGCCGCTCCACTTTCTAAGGCAGTTCGTTCTGCCACCAGCTTCTCATACTCTTTCTTGGGGGCCCCACCGTTCGCATTCCAATACTTCACTTGTTCTTCATAGGCTTTGTTTTGTTGATTAAGAGCTTCGAACTGTGCATCGTATGATTTCTTGGCTCCTTCATACTGTTCCTTGAGTGCGAGGTATTTATTCTCTAATGAATCATATGAAGCCTTGGTGTCTTTCACTGTGATACCCAAATCCGCAAGTTTGCTCGTGGCTTGCTGACGATAATCATAGATGAGATTCACTTTCAAACGGCCATCTTCTGGATCATATGAAAACAAATCTTTGCCCAAAGGTTTCTCCCATATCGCTTCAGCTTCGCTTAGAGCACTCAGGAAATATGTTTTGGAAATATCAAACTTCTCATCGAAAGTACCAAGGTTATATGCGATGGGTCGGGCGCAAGGGCGAACGAAAAAAACTTTTGGGATAATAAAAACTCCCGCTCCAATCACAATCAAAATAATAAGAATTTTAAAAATTCGTTTCACTATAGTATTCAAAAATGGCTTTGATGCCAGAGAGATTTCGCTCCCACTCTATCGTATCATGAGTTTTGAGCTCTACAGTAATAGCCGGAATATTTATAGAAGCGAGCCATCCTTCGGCATCACCCGTGATTTCATAAGCACTAAATGATTTGATAGCCGAATATCCAGAGGCCTTTGAATAAGCATTCAAAATATCTAGCGTCTGTGGGAGGATGCCGTTCTGACATTCTGAAGCATAAACCGCATTGGACTGACTGTGCCAGAAGACAACGACCCTGGGTTTATTTTCTAAAATGAAATCCCGGAGAGCCTCGGCTTCTGGTTCAGAAAACGGTGCCCCACCCGCGCTCACGATTCTGGTTTGCCACTTGCTCGTAGGTTTCCATTTGCAATCAAAATTGCGATTAAGATCAACCTCGTTAGCATTAAAACGACCGGAAGCCAGAACAGTTTTGTCTTTCGAAGCATCCCCCTCCACAAAACGTCCCTCCTTCAGAGTGACTGCATAAACTCCGTCTGGATTAAGGGATGGAATAATAGAAACAGTTAAATCATCCGGAATAGCCAGAGAATTTTCTTTCAAATAATCTATGAGCCGATAGGCCAGAAGCACACTGTTCCACTCATATCCGCCGTGCACGCCTCCAACAAACAAAATTCTGTTCTTTCCATTCCCATAAGTATAACTTTCTATCTTGCGTCCCTGCACTGATTCACCGATAACTTTGTAGATTGGACTTTCTAATTTTTCAACAGTGGCAGTTGGGGCCTTTTGAGATTTGTTATAAAAACTGACGAAAATACCCACACCTATAACAAAAAGGACAAGGATAAATACGATTAAGAACTTCTTGGAGACAAACCTCATTACTAATTGTTAATTACTTTGAGTAATACTTAAGGAGAGCTTCAACACCCGCTTTGTTCTTGGACCATTCGGTATCTGTATGGTTTGTGAGGAGAACACTTATGGCTGGGATATTTTTCTTCGCGAACCAATTCACCATATCTCCGGTTATCGCGTAGAAATCAAAGCTCTCATTCGCAGGATAGCCCGAGGCCTCTGCATATTTCTTCATGAGAACATTTGTCTCTGGAGAAACACCGTTGTGACAATTCGAAGCGAATACTCCACCGACAGCGCTGTACCAAGTGACAATTGCGGTCAAATCGCGATCTTCAACATACTTTTTTATAGCCTGACTTTCTGGTTCAGAAAATACAGAACTTCCACCACTCACTGATTTGTTTTGCCACAAAGCGCTTGATTTCCAATCACAATCAAAGTTGCGTCCGAGGTCAACTGTGTTTCCATTGAAGCGACCCTCTATCTGCTTGGTTTGTGATGAAGGCACATCGGCCGAAGTGAAACGACCAGCAGAACCGACTACTTTGTTCAAACCATCTGGATTGAGTACTGGGATGATCGTCACCTTCATATTTTTAGGAATGACGCCTGGATTCGCATCTAAATAATCCATAGTCTCATATGCGAGGAGCACTGTGTTCCATTCATATCCGCCGTGGATACCACCGATGAAAAGAATCTCCTTCTCTCCTGTGCCAAAGGAATAAGCCAAGATGTCGCGACCCTCCACAGACATCCCAATGGTAGAAGAAGGTGAATTCTTCAAAGCTTGGTCATCTGCTTGAGGAGTCGTAGTGGCTTGACCCTGGTTCACATCAACATTATTCGGTGAATTGCGGTTTATAAAATAAAGGCCAACCCCAGCTAAAATAATAAGTAAGATGATTGCAATTATGGTTTTGTTCATAAGAATTAAGACGTTAAGGTGTTCGAATAATTACACTGTAATTCATATTATATCAGAACTAACACAACCCAAAATCCCCTTCACCGCTTCCGCATCTTCCCTTTTTAATTCTCGAATGATTCCTTTAAACATTTGATTATTAATTCTCAGGTTTTGGTACATTATACTTTTGATACATTTCATCAGTGTTTTCTGCAATAGACTGAAGCCCCATTTCTCTTCTCCTTTCCTCAACTTGTTCTGCATTTTCAATTTCTTGTGGCACAAATTTTCCTCTATTTTCTTTAGCAGGTTTGAACTGTGTACCATAAAGTTGCGGTCGACCTGTATTAACTCTTACTCGATCCTCAAGATACGCGACATCATGCCTAGATACCTCGTTCTCTGGTTCTTGCTTCATTAGATCAAGACAATGTTCTTGAAAAATCACATCGTGATCTGCATGCTGTACAAGTAGCCATGCACTAAAAGATGCTTCTTTCCCAACTTTTGAAACTGTGGGCCATCCAATTCTTTCTATAATTCCTTTTAATTTTTCTGTGTGCTCCTTGTCGATGTCTCCTCCCCAATACTCAGGATCATTTATTTCTTTTTGGCGTACGTCCTGATCAATCCTCACCATTTCCTCAAGCTCAGAGGCAATTTGTGGGTAAAGAACATTTTCAGCTGATTCAGATTTGTTCTGCATATTAATTTTTAATTATATTAATGAACTCATCCAAAACGGAAGGTAGTTCTTTTATTCCTGCATCGTCACTAAAGTGGCCTTTATTATGTTCAACAAGTGTCTTCGCACTCAATCTCTCTTCAAATAATTCTTTATTGCCCATATCTACATCTGGGTCATCATCAGAGAAAATACAAGTGAGTTTGGGCAAATTCTTTTTTATCTTTTCATAATCTAGGGTTGCCTCGAACCACGGATTGGCAATCTCTTTCTCCGCTACTGTAGCCAAATGAAGAAGTCTAAAGAACGGAGCAACGAAAACTGCTCCACCCGCTTGTTTATCCTGTCCTTCTATAAAATGCATAATCGTCTGACATCCAATCGAATGCCCAACAAAATAAGTATCTGCATCTACTTCCCCAACAATACCTCTTAAATGACCAACCCAAGCCTCTAATTCTGGAGTATCAGTATTAGGCATTGTAGGAGTAATAACTTCGAAACCTTTTTGTTCGAGTTCATTTTTAAGCCATGGAATCCAACAATCCGTTGGCGCTCCCGACCATCCGTGTATTATAAATATCCGTTTCATTTTTCTATTATACCACTTATCATTTCCTTGAATTAAGCCTCATTTTGAGCTATTCTCTTGGAGTATTCCTACTAATTTGGGAGATCGTCTAATGGTAGGACATATCCCTCTGAAGGATATTATCTTGGTTCGAGTCCAAGTCTCCCAGCCAACTCGTGCTAGGTTACTGTACACGAGATGTATCAATGTTGATTCACCGACATCCAGAACGAATGAAAAGATGGATAGGAATATCCTTTAGGTTTGATGTGGTCTTACCAGAAGAATTGGTCCCCAGACCACATTTGTTGCCCAGAATACAAAGACTTGGAGAATTAGACTGTCACCTTCTATACCAAGAAGAAAACCTGGATCTTCTTAACGTAAATAGAACAGAAAATGTTGGTTTATTTTCAGAATGTCTTTATCTGTCACATCTTTGGGTGTTAGATGCATATGAGATATTGCGAATACTGAAAAACAGAAATAAAAAATTTGAGCAGATTTATCAAGAAATAAAGACTATTAGAGTTCCTTTGGCAAAACATGAAAGAGCCGGGGATAATCAAAACAAATATGGGTATGGAAACTATCCGATTATAGATCCTGGAACGGGTAAGGTTGGATGGGTTACCGACAACGAAAATATTTTTATACGAACCGATTTTGCCACGAAAATGCTGAATGTTCTAGAGAGTAATGTTTAGCACTTTTAAAATACTCAAGACGCATTGAGTTGTTGTATAATTAAAAGCATAGAATTCGAAAAATGACAGAAAAAACAATATCAGAGCTGAATCTTGTTATATTGGCGCTGACAATGGTCATTTTAATTTTATATGCACGTGACACGCACAGAATTGCTAATCAAACCGTAGAAACTAGTTTAAAACCAGTTATTCTGCGTTCAGGTTATTTAGACTATTCCCTTTTTACATCCATAGACGACGTACAATCTTCGGAAAAACCAACATTTATTGAATTTACAAATTTGCAAAATATCGCAAAGGATATTTCTGGTCATATCATAATTGACGGAAAAAGTTTTCCATTGTTATTCCAAAACGAAATTACTCAACGAAAAGATAAGGATAATTTGGTTATTGGTGTTCTTCCAAAATGGGGGTGGTTGCCTACTGGGGGTAAGCTATATGCAACATATAAAAAATCTGATTTTTCAACAACAACCGATAGTAACCAGATATATTTAAAATACAAAGACATAGAAGGTAATTTATATCATACTAAAGAAGATAGTAACTATTCGCAAACTTCTGGAAGAGATTGATGTGGAAACTTGAGACGTACCAAAATTGACTTTGTATATTTCTCTAGACGTGGTATAATGTTTATTATGGAAAAAGGAAAAGGCCAACAAAACCCGCTTGTCACTGCAGTGGCTGTCCCTATCGTAATTTTTACTATCGTAGGTATGCCTATTGCGGAGAATTTTTTAGAAAAAGAATCCACTTCACATATTCACCAGGATAACGTTGTTCATCCAAATTTTGGAAATGTGACAGTTTCAGGCATATCTGCTTCTGTATCTGGAATAATAAAATGAATATAAGCTGGATTAACAAAATATTTAATAAAAATCCTGTGAAAACAAGTGTCAAAGAATTTGAGAATATTTATTTCGAACTAAAAAATAAAAACCCAGATAAAGATGAGCATTGGCGATTGGCAAATACATGGTTGGTTAAATATGGCAATTGGGAAGTGTCAAAACAAAAAGGACCAAAATTAACTAGGTATATTGCATATACCACCACATTCCAATGGTCACTTCTAGATTTTCCCGACTCCATAAGAGGATTGGCTTTGTTTTTGGCATATAAGGAACGAGGAGATAAGGAATCTGGTGATGAAAAAGAAACGGAGGAATCTGCCAGAATAATAAAATTAGTGCAAAAGATTATGAAAAGTAGTGATTTATTGGAAGTATACAAGAACAAAAACCCATTTACTTGGAACGGAATCCAAACCGAAGGCGATGAGTCAATCCATGGTCTATATGGATTTTTGAAAACAACGGATTTTCTTAGCAAAAATCCTGAGAAATATGAAAAAGCTGTGGAAAATGGTGAAAAGTTAGACAGAGGAGAAAATATAAAAAGTTCAGGATGCAATATTAAACTTTCTGAAGAGCAACTCGCGGAAATTAAGCGAGCAATAGAAACAAATCAATAGCTTTTTTAAGTGCTCGAGATGCACCGTTTTTAATCTAGAAAATCTATTAAAACAGCATTGCAGGGTAGGGAAACACACAACTCCAATTCGAGACGGCTAACTCGCAAAGTTGGTATAATTAACCGATGCTTTCATCTAATTATTTCCAAGGAACAGCCGAAAACCCTTTTCATATTTCTATCGGGACAGTGTTAGTGAATGATAATAATGAAATAGCTTGTCATTATTTTAAGGAATTTTCTCATAAGAGTACGGGGAATTTTAAGGATTTCTATCTCCTTATGAGAGAAACAATTGAACCGGGAGAAACAATAGAGAATTGTCTTTTACGAGGATTAGCAGAAGAGTTTGGTGCAGTCGGGAAAATTAAATCATATATAGGTTCGATTGTGTCTCACTTTCCACATAAAAATATTGAAATAGAGAAAACGACTCTATATTTCCTTTGTGAGTTAATATCTTTTAATTCTGAAAACCGAAAGCTGAACGATCCGGAATCTGGCAGTGAAATAATGTGGATACCCAAAGAAGAGTTGATAAGAAAGATGCAGGAACAAGGTCAGAGATTAAATAGACAAGATTTGGATGAATCCAAGGTGCTTGTGGGACTAAAATAGTTCCAACTTCGTACCACACCCCCAGCTCGTAAAATTGATATAATTAAATTATGAAAGAAATTGAAGTACTTATTGAAGTAAAAAGTAGCAAGGAAAAAGCCCTAAAAGCACTCGAGAAATTTGAATTCGTGGGAACAAAAGAAGTGATAGATGTTTATTTTGTTAGTCCATTTAGAAAAGATTTGCAACCAGATGAAAACGGTCGGTTAAATAATTGCTATCGTATTAGATCAAAGGATGGTAAGGCCTCTATGGCCTATAAGGTTGACCACTTCAATGGCACAGAATGGTCACATTCAGATGAACACGAGACGAGTATTGGAGATTTCCAAACCGCACTAGAAATAAACAGACATTTGGGATTTGAAGAGCTTGTAAGGATAGACAACAAGAAAAGCACATTTATGACCCAAGATTATGAAATAGTCCTTGAAGATGTAGCGAATTTAGGATTATTTATGGAAGTAGAGAAACTTGAGGAGGTGACAGATGAAGATGTGGAAAAAACCAAAGAGGAAATCAGAACTTTCCTCAAAAGTTTAGACATAGAATTTGGTGAAGAAAAAAATGCAGGCAAGCCAGAATTAATGCTTAGAAAGAAAAAATAAATTTATGAAAACTTGGGCCCTTAGATTTCGTGCAAAGGACAAGAAAAATTTTGAAGAGGTTCGAAATGGTTTAAAGGAATACGAAACTCGAGCCGGGACTATTAAATACCAGCCCATTGAAGTTGGAGACGAACTGATTTTTGTATGTGATGGAGAAAAATTCTCAAAAAAGATTATAGAAAAATTTAAGTGGCCGGACATAGATACAATGGTGAAAGAAATTCCTTTCAAGAAAATTATGCCTTCAGTTCTGTCTCTGGAAGAAATGAAGAGGGCCTACGCTTCGTATCCTGGATATGAAGAAAAAATCAAAGAGTTCGGACTATTGGGATTTAGACTTAAATAATTCCGGTTCAGCACGGGTAAAGATACAGAATGGCGCTTTTCTTTATTAGTGGTATTCTAGGGTAATAAACATATGAAAAAAATAATAATATTAATTGCAGTTGTAGTTTTAGTAGTAATAGGGTTATTCATGCGTGGTTCTTTTGGTGGTTCTCAAGAGATATCTAAATTAGACACTATTGATACTGTTGGAAGTTTCTACAATGATTGGCTCAAGGCGGTGAAGGACCCAAATGCGGTTCCAAACCTCGCGAGCCTGTCCAAATCACCATACTTGAGCAAGGCGCTTCGCAATCGAATCATAGATGCATTGAAGATCAAAAACCCCGACCTCGACCCTGTGTTGTGTCAGAGCGTGATACCTGAAGCTATTTCTACTAGAAACGCCTTCATGTCCGATGATAAGGCCGAGGTACTTGTGATGTCCAGAGATAAGAAAGTGACCAATCAGGCCATAGTTGAACTCAACAAGTTGAATGGCATTTGGTATATGAACGAGATTAAATGTTCGTTAGGAGAATTTGCTCCGGAGAAAGAATTCACTTTTGAACAAAAAGGTTTCTTACTAAAGGGCTCAATCCCCGCCCCTTATAATTCTAAAGATTGGCACTTGGTGTATGAAGAAGATGGCCAAAAAGGCAATGTTATACCAGTTTTCCTTGATTCAAAGAGTAAGTGTATAAATACAGACAAGACTGAATCCATCTGCAAACCGGAGCAATTGAAAGAAACAATGGAAGTATTTATACAAGGCCAAATGAACGAACGTGGCATTACTATAAATCGACTACAATTCGTTAAGTAGAGATCAATTAAACCTTCAAGTATCTACGAATTGCGAGGAAGCTGGAGACAGCTCCGATGAGAATGCCTGAACCCACGATGACGATGAATATCATTGGGAAGTTTGAGAGATAGTATTCGAAAATATTTAGTCCAATGAAGAAATTCTCGGTCACTTGGCCTAACCAATACGTGATGGGCAGGAAGACGAAGAGCGTCATGATGCCGGCTACTATCCCATAGATAATACCCACTACTACGAACGGCCCTTGGATATAAGTATTCGAAGCTCCCACAAGGCGCATCACAGCAATCTCGTCTCGAGCGATGTAGATGGTCAGACGAATAGTATTGAACGAAGTAAGGACAGAGAGAATGATGAAAGTGATCGTGATGGCGAATCCGAGAGTATGAGCCGCATTTATAATTCGAGTGAGTTTGTCTATGGCTGTTTTATTTTGATAGAAGTTAACCTTGTCTACAATAATATCTCCATCACTCCCAACTACATTCTTCCCTTGGAGAAAACTGGCGACAGATTCGTATTGCGATGGATCCTTGGCCTTCACATTGAGCACTGCACCGAGAGGATTATCATTCAATTCATTGAGGGCAGACAATATGGACTGGTCGTTCGCATGTCGAAGTTTAAAAGCTTCCAGGGCAGATTCTCGAGTGACGTAGGTGACGAGAGAAACTTCCGGCATAGATTCAAGGGAACGTTTGATGCTTAGAATATCTTTCTCTTCGGCCTTGGGCACAAAAGTCACATTGATATCTACTTTATTGCGAAGTTCTTCGAGAGAAGTGTTGAGTACCGCTGAACTGAAGAGGATTCCACCTATGACGAGGAGAGTCACCATCATGATGAGAACAGAAGCGAGCGAGACTGTGCCATTCCTCCAAAAATCGAAGAACCCCGTCCTCGCCACTCGTTTTATATTTGTCCTAAACATGATAATGATAATTATTAAATAAAATATTTGCCCTGCTTGTCGTCGCGCACCAACCTACCCTTCTCCATGGCGATCACGCGCTTCCCCAATGAATCTATAATACCCTTGTTGTGCGTTGCGAGGATAACCGTAGTCCCCATGTCATTTATCTTTTTTAAAATTTGAACAATGTCGTAAGTATTCACAGGGTCGAGGTTCCCCGTCGGTTCATCTGCAATGATGATTTCTGGCTGATTGACGAGTGCTCGAGCGATGGCCACTCTCTGCTTCTCTCCTCCCGACAATTCGTGTGGAAAATTCCAAATCTTCGGAGTCAAATCCACGAGTTCGAGCACGTGGGGTACATCAGCCTCTATCTCTTCATCTGATTTACCAGCAGCCTCCATGGTGAACGCGATATTCTCATAAACAGTTTTATCTGGAAGGAGGCGAAAGTCTTGGAAAATCATGCCTATCTTCCTGCGGAAATCGTTGATTTCGTGTTTGGCCAAGGAATGCACGTCCACAGAATCATAAAACACCTTACCCCCTGAAGGACTCTCTTCACCAAGGAACATTTTGAGGAGTGTTGTCTTCCCGGCGCCGGATTGGCCCACGATGGAGACGAATTCCTTGGGTTCTATAGAAAAAGTGACGTCTTGAAGAGCCACCGAACCATCACCATATATTTTACCCACGCGATCAAAGAAAATCATGCCTGTATTTTAACATTTTTAATCCCCTTCGCCAAGAAATTATAGCCCCTTTTCTGCCCCTGTAGTAGAGCAAAGCTCACTACGGGGCTCCGCTATAGAGACCGCTCTGCTTCTATGAATTCATTGAGTTCGCCGGCGAGGACTTTGTCTACTTGGGAAGTTTCTACGTTGGTGCGATGATCCTTCACCATCTTGTATGGGTGCAGAACATATGAACGAATCTGATTGCCCCATTCTATCTGCGTGGTTTTCGAGACATACATCCCCTTCTCCTTGGCCTTCCTCTCATCTTCTCGAAGTTTATAAAGTTTGGCTTCAAGCATTGTAAGGGCTTTCTCTTTGTTTTGTGCTTGGCTACGCTCTGTCTCCACATGCACTGCGAGATTCGTAGGAATGTGCACGAGGCGCACTGCAGTCTCACGTTTGTTCACGTTCTGTCCACCCGGACCAGACGATTTGGAGAGTTCTGTTCTGATTTCATCTGGAGGTATAACCAATTCATCTGGAGTTTCAAATTTTGGAATAACTTCAACCATAGAAAATGATGTATGACGAAGTTGCTTTGCATTGAAAGGAGAGATTCTCACCAAACGATGCACTCCTGATTCATTTTTCAAGGTTCCATAAACACTTTTGCCAGAAATTTCCAAAGTAATATTTCTGTATCCTCCGTGATCATTCTCATTTTTATGAAGAATCGAGACTTGCCAACCTTTTTTATCAAAATATTTCAAATACATATTGAGAAGCATCGCAGAGAAATCTTCTGCATCATCTCCTCCCGCTCCAGAGAAAATTGTTACCACGGCATCACCCTTGTCATACTTCCCTACTCCTTCGAGAGAATCTTTCAAATTTTCTAATTCACGAATAGTCGCCTGCGCTGTGTCCTTGTCAGCCCAAAAATCCGCACTGCCCATGCGCTCTTCTATGGCTTTTATCTTGTATTGTATATCTTCTTTGGATGCCATGAGCCATCTCTGAGGATCGAACTCAGGACCTCGTCTTTACGAAAGACGCGCTCTACCAACTGAGCTAAGATGGCATTCACTAATTTTCTAATTTCCGAGCTTCTTGCGCTCTCTTACTTTGAGCCCTGTTTTCTCTACCATTGCCTTTGTTCAAGGCTGAAAATGTGGGCAGTAAGGCATCACAGTTTGGACATATTAGACGCAGATTAGATTCTCTATTATTACGCCAATTACCATCAATATGATCTGCAACTAAGGGCACCTTACCAGTTTTTTGATTAATTTTCGACCAACCACAAAGACAGCACTTATCTCCAAATTTTTCTCTCAAATAACGCTTAATTTGAACTGAGACAATACCAATACTTTGAAGACCACTTATTTTACCATCCTTCCAGTCCTCAAGATAACGTTCTCGTTGATATATTTGCTGACAAGCATTACTACAATATTTGTAATAAGAGCGACGTGGCTCTTTGTTACATACTGGACATTTTGGTCTGAGCTTTTTTGGATTTGGCACTCACTAATTATACATCCAACTGCTGACCATAATCAACACAATAATATGGTCTATATTTACTCCACTATTACAAAACTGGAGCCAAGACCCGGGATCGAACCGGGGACCTCTTCCTTCGGACTACCACCTTTTTATTTATATAAGTGGACTAGACTGTATATTTCTCCATCAAATATGGAGACCCTTGTCAGTCGTTCGGGCGCAGGGCGCCACGGTCTCTACCTTTTTGGTCTTTAACCGTTATTCAGGATTCACTAAGACATTACTATCAAAGTGGGCAAAATGTTTACCATGGAAGTGCTCTACCAACTGAGCTATCTTGGCACAAACCTAATCCTATACAATTTTAGCCCCCCTGGCAAAGAAACCGAATCAGCCGTTAATCTCAAATAAATTTTCTTGTAAGGATTCCACTTGCTGGATCAAGTCCTCAAATACTTTTGTAACTCCCCCACGTTTTTAAACAGTGTAGTGTTCTTTTCAAACCATTTTTCATTTCTCTTTGACAATTCAAAGTCTTTTCGAGATGAGCAAGCCATCACGCCCTTAGACACAAAAATTTTATATCCCCTATGGCGTGCTCCTATCGTTGTGTCTTGTACACAGGCATTTGCGTTAATACCTATAATCAAAAGCTTTTTTATTTTTAAATCATTCAAAATTTGATCAAGGTTTGTTTTAGTAAATCCGCTATTGTGAAGTTTTATTATTTTTTGAGTCTTAACCTCCTTTAATTTACTTTGAATTTTATTGATTGTTTTTCCTCTAAATATGCCTCTGCATTTATATTCAGTAATAATAAAAGGAACCTTATTCTTAACACAAAAATCTATTATCTCGATTTGGTTGGAAATAAGTTTCCTTTTTATATCTGTATTGAAATTCTTCAAGAAAAAATCCTGCATATCAACAATAATTACAGCGAGGTTTTTTAGATTATGTTTCATATCAAAAGTATATTAATTCATATTACCATTATCCTTTATAGTCATAGTAATTTTCTCTAAATCTGGGAAATGTTTGTCAAATGTTTCATCTACGATCTTGGTATCTTCATTTATTTTTTGCATTCCTTTTAAATCTGGAAATAATCTATCAACTAATAAATCAACTAGCCTCTCCTTGTACCAATGCTTCACCTTATATTTATCAATCAAATGCTGTATCGCAATATGAACTATTTCATGAACCAAAGTTCCCACGATTTTTTCTTTTGACCTAGATTCAATGTTTACAGTGATTTCTCCTGAACTTGAATTATAACTACCACCGCTTCCATATCTTGTAAGAATTAGTGTGTACTCATCAAACAATCTAAAACCAGGTACTTCTCTTAGTCTTTCTAATTCTTTCGACACAATTTCCCATTCCTCCTTAATGTAATTTGATATATCGTTATATTTTTCATCTGAGAATTCTTCAGAAACTGCATCTGTTATCTCTTCAACTCCTGATAATTCAGACAACCGCTTGGGTAAAGTAGTATGAAAACTACTATAACCTTGCTCTCTATACCAAGGTAATCTCTCTATAGTTGAACTAATTCTTTCAATTTCTTTGTCCACACTAAAAACAATATCTAGTTTTGGAGTTTGTTCTATACTCTCTAAAGAATTTTCTACTTCCATCTAAAAATTATACCAGTTCTACGTCTCATAGACCCGTGAGGTTTTCATGGCTAATTTATTGACACAAATCGATGCGCGGCTGATGGGTGCTGGTCACGCATAAAATTCTGCTGAATTTTTGCGCTACCCCGACTCGGAGCCAAGCTCCTCCGTCCGTCAGCACCCAGCGAAATGCCCACTGGGCATTTCTTCAGCCAACTAAACATAAAAATCGCCAGACACAAGGTCGGACGATTTTTAGTTTTGCGCGGCTGATGGGTGCTGACCCCACGGCCTCTCCCGTGCACTTATCCAATATTTTCATACTGGCGTGGACTATATCTTTACCTTTGGTATGAACCTTTAGGTACTCTGGTATCTAGTCTCTACGGCGCTCCCCAACACGTGTCGGGGTTCCCTCGGTATTCGCATATCCATCAAATTGATGAACTTAGCCTTCACCGATATCCCAAAGAGTTTCAATCTGCCATTTCGACAAAAAGCTGCAATATCTACAGGGGAGTGCTCTACCGTTGAGCTACAGCCGCATATTTACATAACTCTCGAAAACACCTTTCTTCCTCTTAAGATACAGAGGATGAGGCCTATTATACATAATTTTATACAGTTTTAAAGCGTCGTTTGTACTCAATTGTAGGCGATAACATTCTTTATCTTTTATCTTTCTGATTGAGCCCCCCAATACCCCCAATTTCTTTAATAAGCTGTGTAAATTAAACAGAAAATCGTGGCTGGCACTTGTGAACATGGCTTGCAAAACATACCTGGGTTTAAGATCTTTTTTATTCATAATTCCTCGCCAAACGTTACCATCCCCATCAAAATACCCCCGAACAAAATCACCAAACAAAAAATCTGGTATTTTTGGCACTCTCATTCTTTTGGATTTATTTGGTTTCAAACCAATTTTCACAATATCGTCAAACATTTCTCCACTTCCTATTTGTAGACGATACCAAACACCTTTATCTGATTTTCTTTCAGAAATTTTATGCTCGGCTTTCAACGCTTTTTTAACAAACTCAATAAGTTCTCTATCGGCAGAATCAAACCCAAAAAAATATGTTCCTCTCTTAGTTTCAATCAAACTTCCATCTGCAGCAAAAAAGCCTAGAACATATGCCATGTTTCTGGTCCATTTTTTAAAAAATTTTTTATTTACTTTTTTATAAATAGGCACATTTTAATTATATATCGTGACAGGAGATATTCCTACTCACAATAACTCTGGTTTGGGGTGTCGATGAGTGGAGTCGAACCACTGTCTAGGGCTTATGAGTCCCTCGTTCTGACCGTTGAACTACACCGACATAGGTCACACTATAATACGAAAAAGGTCATTGCTCAATACGTAAACAGAGAGACAAAAGTGTTGCGGGTATCCGATTTGCACGGATGCCTACAGGTTATGAGCCTGTCGAGGTACTGCTCCTCCAACCCGCTATAGACAGTATTATACGCTTATTTAAGCCAGTTTGCAAGTTAGATTATCTTGAATTCTTTAAAGACCGTTTCAAATTCTGCAATCGTGGCCTTTGCCTCGCGTTCATTGAGTTCAAAATTCGAACCGTCGTGAGCTATTCTGTTGCGAACTTTGTGAGCATTCCAAGCAGAATCTAGGGAAAGGAAATCGCTCGGCTCCACAGATTTGAGCATCTCCCCCACCGAATCTCCATGATAACCAGATACTCGGAGAAGTTCTTCGAGCATAATATCAGCTTCAAGGATGGCCTGTCTCCATTCGGCAGGATTGGTTGAATTCAGATGAACGAGGACTTTCTCCCATTTACCATTTTTAGGAGCAGGTGTCTCGCCTTGTATCAAATCAATAATATATGGAGAATCCTTCCCATAAATCTGGCGTTCTTCCTTGTGTATTGCTTGAAGTTTAGTGAAGCAATAATAAATACCCCACACAGCAATAATACCCAAAAACAAAGAAATGAGTTCAATCCACGGCCAAATATTAGAGAGGAAGTAAGCGATGAAATTTGCCCAAACAGATTCAAGAGATCCGACTCCAAAATAAGCAATGATATCTTCTATTCTGAAATAAAGGAGCGTTAGGAATGCTACAACAAAAAGAAAAATCGTAACTTCGGTCTGCCTCTCGTTCCCACCGCTCGCAGGTTTATCTTTTGGTTTAGGTTTGTCTGCCATATCTTATATATTACTCCCCCAGAAAATCTTTGCTTGCTTTGAAAATATTATCTTCTCTGTTTAAGTCTGCAGTGAGCTCTATTCCCAAGGGAAGATTCACTCCATCCATCTCTATCGTACCCGAAAGCAGAGAAATAGAGGGTGTGCCCGTAATATTCGCCGGCACAGTGAAGATGTCCGCGAGGTACATATCGAGCGGAGTGGCCTTCTCTCCAAATTTGAAAGCCGGGGTCGGAGCGGTCGGAGTAAGGATTAAATCCACATCCTTGAATACTCCACGCAATTCATCTGTGATTATTTGCTTCGCATTGAGAGCGGAACCATAATACGCATCATAATATCCGGATGAGAGGACATATGTCCCCAAAATAATTCTTCTTCTGACTTCCCTCCCAAAACCCGCCGCACGAGTTTTGAAATAATCTTCTATCCCGTTTTCACCCGAAGTACGCAAGCCGTATTTCACTCCATCAAAACGTGCGAGGTTCGAAGAAACTTCTGCTGGCATGAGAATATAATAGGTGGCCAAGGAGTAAGAAATATTTGGCAACTTCACATCCACCACTTTGTATCCGAGAGATTTGAATTTCTCTATTGATTCCTCGAGATTTTTTTTCACTACCTCGCTCACCCCTTCTCCTTCGAAGAATGCTCTGGGCACGCCAATGGTTTTATTAAATTCTTTTTGTTTTGGATAAGTATCATCATTTGTAGTAGTTGAATCCATCGGATCTACACCCTTCATCACATCATAAAGAATTTCTGCATCAGCAACAGTTTTAGTGAACGGACCAATTTGATCAAGCGAGCTCGTCATGGCTATAAGCCCCGAACGAGACACTCGTCCATATGTAGGTTTGAACCCCACTATTCCACAAAAGGCCGCGGGTTGACGAATAGAGCCGGCTGTATCTGATCCAAGCGAACCAAGCACCATATTGGCCGACACAGCCACCGCCGAACCCCCAGACGAGCCCCCAGGAACTCTAGTATGATCATGCGAATTGAGAGTGGGACCAAAGGCAGAACTTTCGGTCGAAGAACCCATGGCAAACTCATCACAATTTGTCCGACCAAGGATCACTGCTCCAGCAGATTTGAGTCGAGCTACTGCTGTGCTGTCTGTGGGAGCAACAAAACCTTCAAGGATTTTTGAGCTAGCAGAAACTTTGTGTCCGGCGAACAAGATGTTGTCCTTGAGTGCAAGAGGCACACCGAGAAGAGGCAAATCAATTCCTTCATTTATCTTCTTGTCTGCTTCGTCTGCCTGAGCCAGAGCATCTTCAAACACTTCGAGGAATGCGTGGAGCTCACCGTCTTTGTTTTTAATTGCTTCAATAGAAGCGAGGGTAAGGTCGCGAGACGAGAATTTTTTATTCTTCAAACCTTCTCGAGCTGAAGAAATATTGAGAGTAGAGAGATCAAGCATGTTATAAAATTTTCTTCACCCTTATATAATCTCCTTCACGTGATGGAGCGTTTTTCAAAACAGCTTCGCTAAATTTGTCTGATTCGTGAGGATTTGTATCTTCTCGCAAAACATTTCTTAATGGGAAATTTTCCACCCTATTTGCCTTATCCGACTCATTTAAATTACCAACTTCCTTCACCTGCCCCACATATCCTAAAATTGCCTCGAATTCGTGCGACAAACTTTCTGCTTCTTCCGCAGATATTCCAATCCTCGCCAATTTGGCCAATTTAAGCACTTCTTCTGCATTCATAATCTTATTCTATCATAATATTCTCGACCTGATTCTTAATCTTTTCTGTGTTCCCATGCCTCAATAATCCAAGATATGAAGCGATAGATTCTTGAGATAGATTCTGGGAAATTTTTCTCAACATCCTATTTTTAGTCGTAGTTCTCAAAACTCTGTGATTGGGGAAATGCACCCGTCCAAGGAAATCCACACCTGAATTAAGAGTTTTGATAGAAACTTTATTCGGATGCAGTCTAAGTTTTAATTCTTCTAGTTTTACTACGATATACTGTAGCAGATTGATAAGTTCCTGTTTGTTTTGAGACAGAATCACAAAATCATCGGCGTATCTGATGTAATATTTAACTTTTAATTTAAATTTAATGAATTGATCAAATTCGTTCATGTAGATATTCACTAAGAGTTGGGAAGTGAGATTGCCAAGAGGTAATCCTGTTACCCCATAGGCAAGACCTATGGGGTTAGTAGCAAAACTTGAAATTACTTTGTTTAATAACCAAAGAATATCTTCATCTCGAATATATTTCTTCAGAATACTCAAGAGAATTGTTTGATCAATAGATGCAAAAAACTTCCGTATATCACACTTCAATACCCATACAGTTTTTGTGTGATTATTCGAAACTTTGAATGAAAAAGCTTTGAACATGCTCATCGCTTTGTGTGTACCCTTATTATGTTGGCAAGAATATGAATGAGACATAAATGTTCTATCAAAAAATGGGTAGAGTTTCCTATACAAGGCGTGATGAAGAAGTCTATCTCGAACACTGGCTTTATGGATGTTTCGTGGCTTTGGATCAGAAATGTTAAACGCCTCGTACGGTGAATGTTCGTAAGTTTTTCTTACAAGGTCATTATGGAGCTCAATTATATTTCTCATCAAATTATTCTCAAACTCCAAAACATCTTTACGTTGTTTTTTGCCAACCCGAAATTCTTTCCATGCACCAAGTAAATTATCTAAAGAAATGATATCTTTATATGTATGAACACACTGAATACGACTCATAAAAACCATTTTACCCCCCCCCCCTGCTTTTGCCACTACTGGCAAAAGCAAAAAACTGTTACCTATTATGGGTAGGTTTTTATAGCTCCCTGCCCAAAATCCACAAACACACTATCGGAGAAAGAATAGATGGTTTATTCGTAGAAATAATAGAAGCCATCTCTGTCGCAAGTTATTTAAGTCGTGAGGAGAAACTTCCGTATGTTCGACTGGCCATAAGAAAAGTTGATACTTTGAGAATACTTCTTTTGGTCTTGTGGGAAACTAAATCTATTGATGACAAAAAGTATATAGCTCTCTCAGTAAAGATTGATGAGATGGGCAAAATGCTCGGAGGCTGGAATGGCCAGTTAATAAAACAAAACTCTCCCATAAAAACAGGAGAGAAATGAAAAGAGTTGCGAGAGAAGCAGAGGGGTTGTTACCGTTCCAGTCATTGTCGAGCCAGTTGTAGTTCGACACCACCTTGCCCTCGTTCCAGTAACCATAGCGGACGTAGAGGTTGCCGTTCGAGTTGCGGAAATGTGTGAAATGCCTTCTATTCCACCACCCCTCGAAGGCTCATGCCGATCTCAGGGTTGTATCGTATTCCGCATCGTAATGCGATAGCACTTCACACCAAGTATCTTCATTTTTTATTGAAGTGTCTACGTACACCCTCCGTTTGAAACCGTAATCTCAAACGTTCTCAGCGTACGGATACTGTGTTCGGTAGCAGGAAACCTTGATCTCCCGCATATTCACCTACTTACTTTTTTAGTATATCAAAATATAGATAGTAAAGCCCCGTGCAGATGCAACGGGGCTGGAGTTGGACGCTTCCGCCGGTTGGCGGACTCCGAGAGCGTTTGGCAAAAAATTGCCGGGCCAAGGACTAAGTTCAAAGGATCCGAAGACCAAGGGACTAAATCCTAAGCACTAACTTGCGAGAGAAGCAGAGGGGCTGTAACCGAACCAGCCATGGCCGAGCCAGACGTAGTTCGACACCACCTTGCCCCCGCGCCAGCAACCAAAGCGGACGAAGAGGCCGCCGTCCGAGTCGCGGAAGATGTCGTCCCAAAAGAAGATGTAGATGGTCTTGCAATCCTTGTCCTTCTTCCAACTTTCCGGCCAGAGCTCGGGGTGGTCGACGAGGTGGTCGAGCACCTTGGCACTGACGTTGTCGCCTCGCTTCTCGAGCTCCTTGCGGAGATCGTGACCGCCGATGGAACCGCCCTTCTGCTTCTTCGAGAGGAAGAGGTTGATCTTCTTCCCGTCGAGGTAGAGGTCGTCTCCACGACGTTCGAGCTTGACGATACCCGATCCACGATGGACTTCGAGCGTCGCTCCGATGAACGGAAGCCGCGCCGGTGAGGACAGGTCGATGACGTGGTCGATCGGCTTGATCTCTGCGATACGAAGTGCGACCTTGCGCACGTCATCGAGTGCAAGACGATCATCACGAATGTCGGTGAGAACACCGGATCCGAGAATCGCCTGCATGCGTTCCTCATCGAGATCAGCGAAGATGTCGACGAGTTTCTTCATTTGTCCTGAGGTCCCCATGGGAGTCTCCTTGTCTGGTCCACTTACGCGGGCAGAATTATCGCTAGAGGACTTGGCCGATTGGTTTCGTCATAGCATTAGAGAAATAAAATTTACATCCCTAGTGCTATGACGAATTTGCAAGTTAATTTTAAGGTACTTTTACTCTACTATTAGTATATACCCTTTAAGCCGATTTGTAAAGGAGTTTTTTGAGCTCATTTTCAGACAGCACTTTTATGGCTAATTCATTAGCTTTTCCGAGTTTTTCTCCAGCTTCACTTCCAGCCACTACATAATCTGTGTTTTTTGAGACAGAGCTCGAGATGTTTCCACCGAGAGCGCGGATTTTATCCTTCGCTTCATCACGAGACATTGATTCAAGCGAACCGGTGAGGACAAAAATCTTGCCTTCTAATTTATTTTGTTTTTTTTCTTTTGTTTGTTGCTTTATATTTATTTGTTTCAAAAGTCTTTCGAAAAGTTTTTTGTTTTCTTTATCCTTAAACCAATTTATTATCTCTCGAGCAATCACCGGACCAACTCCGTTGAGATTTGTTAATTCCTCTACTGTTGCTTTCATAAAACGCTCTGGTGTCCCAAAATGCTCGGCGAGGTCTATGGCCGTCTCCTCCCCCACTTGTGAGATAGAAAGTGACGCGATGAAACGAGCGAGGGTCACATTGCGAGCCTTGTTGATTGATTCTAATAAATTATTTATAGATTTTTCTCCGAAACGTGGCAAAACTTCCAAATCACCTTTCTTAATGGTGAAAATATCATCAAAGTTTGAAATGATGCCGGCTTCGAGCAATGCATCCACCACTTTCGGCCCCATACCATCAATATCAAATACGTGCTTGGACACGAAATGATAAAGTTTGCGTTTCTGTTGGGCGAAAGAATTCTTGGCCACACATCTATAAGCCACTTGCCCGGGTATACGTTCTATAGAACCATCTCCTCCGCAGAGAGGAAAGTGCGTTGGAAATTTGAATTCTTTTTCTTTGCCCGTACGCAATTCCTTCACCACACTCACAATATCTGGGATAACATCTCCGGCCTTCTGAAGCACCACGGTGTCTCCTATACGCACATCTAGACGTCTTATCTCATCTTCATTATGGAGAGTCGCTCTAGAAACCGTAGAGCCGGCCACGAGCACTGGTCGAAGCACTGCCACGGGCGTGAGGACTCCAGTTCGGCCAATTTGAAGAGTGATATCCTCTATCACCGTAGTGACCTGTTCAGCTTTAAATTTGAAAGCGATACCCCATCTAGGAGCCTTGCCTGTATAACCCATGACTTCTTGATATTTTCTATTATTCACCTTCACCACCACACCATCTATGAGATAGTCCTGTTTGTCTTTCTTATTCTCCCAAGATTTCCAAAACTTTATAACTTCTTCTATGTTTGCAAGCTTCTCGTGATGCGGATTAACTTTGAAACCAAGATCGTTCAAAAACTTCAATTCTTCTTCTTGAGTTTCAAGTATTTCTTCATCCAGACGCGCCACGTCGTAGACAAAACAATCTAGATGACGAGAGGCCGTCACCTTTGGATCAAGTTGCCGTAGAGAACCAGCGGAAACATTGCGTGGATTAGCGAACAGTTCTTCATTATTTTTCTTTCTTTCTTTGTTTATTGTTTCAAGCGTAGATTTGCCCATCCAAACTTCTCCCTCGGTAATTATTGAGATGTTTTGTTTGAGCTTAAGAGGCACAGAAGCAATGGTTCGCACATTGTGGGTCACGTCCTCCCCCACCCGGCCATCTCCACGCGTCGCAGCTGTTTTTAAAATGCCTTTTTCATAAGTTAAAACCACCTTCAAACCATCAATTTTTAATTCTGCTATATATTCTGGTTGAATTTCTTTTTTAAAGCTTTCTTTCAATAATTTTTTAACTCGAACATCGAAAGCTCGAATATCTTCTTCATTAAAAGCATCGTTGAAAGACCATTGAGGGACCGCGTGATTCACTTTTTTAAATTCCTTGAGCGGGGCTCCTCCTACACGCAAGCTCGGAGAATCAGATGTGAGAAGTTCAGGATACTTTTTTTCTAAATCTTCAAGTTCAAGAAGAAGGCTGTCATACACACTATCTGGAATCTCTGGTTTGTCTAGAGTGTGATAAAGATGCCGATGATAATCAATCATCTCGCGTAGCTTACTAACTCGCTCTAGAATATCTGGATTGATTTGAGTCATACTAATACGTCACTTTCACCGCACGCTCAACGCGATCTGGGTTTGCGGGGTCGCAAGTATTGTATCCCTTCGATTCTATTTGAGTGGCACCATTATCAAACTTGGTCACCGTCACCACAGCACAATATGGATCTGGGCTAAAGGTAATTGTGAACGGTCTGGGCGGATCAATCGGAATTTTATCACCTTCGTTTCCACTAACGTTAGCAGTGACACCATTACAAGAAATATTTGTTTGGGTTGAGGTGGCGAAAGCGCTGTAGCCCGGGTTTCTTACATCCCAATAGATAGCACACTCAATGCCCGTGTCAGCAGCGTAGAAAGCAAATTGTGATTCACGACTCGAAGAAGTTAGAAAGGCTTGTCTTAGAGCCAGATTAACCATGCCAGTAGAGATTAAGAGCAAAGAAGCGGTAATAATAATCGCTATGAACAATGTAATTCCCCTGTTTTTTGGATAAATCATGTTGATGTTTGCCAATCGAATATGTTTTCTCTAACACGAAAGGTTCTATCTACAAGTCCTTTCCTCCAAATCACAGAAACCAAAATTGAAATCTCATTGTCATTTATACGCGTAAGTTGAATCTCACGTCTAAAAATTGTATCTGTACCAGAAACATAACCATAAATTCCGCTTGAATCTTGCTTCAACAATGGGCACGATCCACTACCACCAGAACACCTGATTATATTTGGATTTGGAGAAACGGCTGTGGGATCTACGGTACATGTGTTGTTGAAATAACAAGGATCAGATGAATCAGAAGATATTCCCGTGAGCCAAGCTTGCTCCCTTAAACCATTGTTGTCTCTAAGGTTTCTAATAAATTCGACTCCGTCTTGAGCTAGATAAAAAGCTATCACTTGGTTCTTGGAATAAGTGGACGTGGTAATACCCATTTGAGCAGCAGAAAATGCACCTGTGACAGCGAGAACCAAGATACCTATAGCTACCAAAGTCTCAATCAGGGTAAATCCTCTTGTTATTTGGTTGTTATTTGTTTTTATCATAGACCATTATCTAAAAGCCTCTGGGAAACTTCTGTTTGCAAAGTGAATCCAGACTGGCTACTGGCTTTGGTGCCCGCTTCCCCCTTGATAACAATAATCACTCTCGGTTGTAAAGTATCTCCGGGAGGACCAGACGCACCAGAAACATAAAAAGTAAGATTCTGAATATTCACCTCTGGGGCAGTAACAGAAATTTCTGGGCCATCATCAATCGATTTAACTATATTATTTGAAGTTCCTCTACGATAGCTAATCTTTTTCCCATCGTTCGCATAAAAACTTAATCCATCTTCACTTCCCGTCAAGCAGTTAGTGGGCGTAGGAGGCCCGGGTTCTATCAAACCGCAATCGTATGTAGTACCAAAACGAATTTCTCTGGACATAGTCTCAACTGCCAGGTTTAAGTTGTCCATTGTAATTTTGAGCGTCCCAACCTTATCGTTGGCATTAAATATTCCGAGGATGGCACCCATACTGATGGTCATAACAATGAGGAAAACGGAGACGGAGGTCATTAATTCAATTAGGGTAAAACCTTTTTTCATATTAATTTACAGATATTTGACCAGTATTATAAACCCTAACCGACCGTGTTCCACCTGATACCGAAGCCAAATTGATTTCCACTCCTCTATATAAAGAGACAGAAATTTGTCCTCCACCAGCACCAAAAAGAGCGATATTCGCTGACATTTCTGGACGTAAGAAAGTTATATTCGCACGAGTAACACCCGCAGAACATATCGGCGAATCATTGCTATCAATCGGACAGAGGCTGCTAATGATATTGCCCGTAGAGGTAGTCATCTTTTGCAAACATTCGGAGGTTCCTCCCGTTGGGCAATCTGTCCAATTTCCAGTGTAATTATAATAACCATCCTGAACTCCCCTATCAGCAAAAAATAAATACATCGCATTGTTACCTGTTCCGCTGGTGAGATTAAAATCAATACCATAAGCACTTGTGAAATCCTCGGTATTCGGCAAGGCTTTCACAGAAATACCATAAATTTGAGCCTGTCGTAGAGATAGACCGATATTATTGGCAAGATTCTTGAGAGAAGCACCTTCGGTATAGGTGTTTTGATTAGTAAGCACCACCGCGACAATACCAAGCATAATAGCAATGGACACCACCAGCTCTAACATAGTAAATCCTCGTGTTTGTTTAGATAAAGGCAAAGACATGAAAAAGGTCGAGGTGAAAGATTAAGCTTATCCAAACGCCCAAAATAATAAATGGAGCGAAGGGAATCTCAGACTTCATTGTAAGTCTTTCTTTCTCATTAAACAATCTGAAAAACAGCATGAGAAGAAGAGAGACTGCCGCTCCAATCCAGAAGGCCAGGGTTATGGCCGAGAGGCCTTGAGAGAATCCCAGGAGAAGTCCACCCGAGAGAGCGAGCTTCCCATCTCCGAGCCCCATAACCCGGCCGCGCGAGAAAAACCAAATAGAGCCAAAGAACAAGAAGACGATTGGACCAGCAAGCCAATCAAGAAGACTAGAATTACCCAAACTCAGACGATAAATAATTGCTAGGATAACGGCAGAATATGAGAGGGCGTCTGGAATAATCTTGTGTCTCAAATCATAAATAGTGATAACTACATAAATACAGAAGATAATAGTAGACAGTAGGTAGTAAACAGTAAATCCAAAAACAAAAAACAAAGAAACGAATATCAAACCAGTCCAAAGTTCAACTAACGGATACTGCCACGATATTTTAGTTTTACATTCTGAACATCGTCCACGCAGACCCACGAAGCTCATCATGGGTACAAGTTCCCACCAATGTAATTTCTTCCTGCAAACCACACAAAATGATCGACCCCCAATCGAAAGACCAGAATTCCATCTTAATCCCAACACATTCAAGAAGCTTCCGATAATGGTTCCAAGAATAAATAAAAATAATATAATCACGTACTAAGTATAACAAAAACCCCGCAGATGCGGGGTTTTTGGGAACCTCCAACAAACAAAAGGTATTAGCAGACTGTGATGCCAGTCCCAAGAGCATTTGGTATTCCCTTGGAAGCACCCGTAGAATCAACACACCAGTGTTGAGAAGTGCCTTCTGCCACTGACAACGGGACGGACATGGCCCATGCAGTATTGGCACCACCGACAGACTGACAGGACATCGTAGTAGGAGCACCAGGGTAGTTAGCTGAATTAGAATACTGATTCATACCAGAAGGAGCATCTATGAACATTCCCGTTGAACAGGTGGTAGCAGCAGGACCATAACTACCTAGGTTTGTATCATAATAAATAGCTGCTGAAGCTCTAGAACCTGCGAGCTGAGCTTTGATCTTCGCATTGTTGCCCTTGCCTCTTGCAGCATTGAGTGATGCAAGCACAACCGAAGAAAGAATACCGATGATGGCGATAACCACCAAAAGTTCAATGAGGGTGAAACCTTTATCTCTTTTGTGCATAGTTTACTTAAAGATTACTAATTAATTGTAAAACCTAACTTTTTCAGGTTACTGATACATTATACGCCTCTATCAAACAACAAACCAGAGAGTGTGGACAACACCGCACGTTTTAAACCCCAGCTCCAGCAATATTGTAGATAGGAATAAGAACAGAAGCCAGAAGTATACCCACCCCAAGTCCCAGAAGCACAATCATAACCGGTTCAATCAAACTGACCAGAGTGTCAACGGCATTAATAACCTCTCGTTCATAGAAAGCAGCCATGGTTTTTAAAATAGAACCCAACTCCCCCGTTTCCTCTCCTACCTTAATCATTTGGATAAGCATACCTGGAATTTCTTCATATTGAGAAAGGGATTGAGAGAAAGAACTGCCGGATTTGACCGCCAACACAGATTCTTCAAGAATTTCTCTATAAACATCATTGCCCACAACCGCAGCCGTTACTTCTATCGCTCGAGCAATAGGAATACCAGAAATAACCATGGTATTCATATTGTCTGCGATGATAGAAAGATAAAGTTTCCTATACAAATCACCTAGATATGGAATAGAAAGTTTAATTCTTGCAAGATCTCTCCTTCCTTCATCTGTGTGGACAAAACGAACACCCAAAAAAACAAGAATGACTAATCCAACCATAAGGAAAATACCGTAGTTAAGCAAGAAATTGGAAATAGCAAAAACCACCGCGGTATAAAATGGAACAGGCTGACCAGAATCAAGTAGGATAACACTAATCTTTGGAATAATTACAGTAAACATCAGAACCATAACCGCGAGGAAAACTGAGATTACGAAGGCCGGATAAACCAAAGCATTCTTGGCCTTTGAAACCACCGCATAAGTTCTGTCGAGATGATCAGCCAAATAAACAAAGGTGTCATTTAATTTACCCGTTTCTTCTCCAGACCTCACCATGTTCACATAAAAATCAGAAAAAACATCTGGATATTTAGAAAGAGCTTTTGAAATAGAGCTACCAGCTTCGAGATCATCTGTTATCCCAACGAGAACCTTGCGGAGATAAACATTTTCTACCTCAGAAGAAAGGAGAGAAAAAATTTTCAAAGCCGAAACTTGAGCGTTGAAGAGCGTGGACATCTGACGACTCAAGATAACAATTTCTTTATTAGAAACTTTGTTGCCGAAAGAAAAACTGGCCAACCACGAATCTTTCTCTGCTGGTTCAATCTCAGTAATAATGAGTGATCTCTTCTGGAGAGAATCAATAGCCACTTCTATGGAAATAGCTTCAATAGAACCTTCTTTCTTCGCCCCAGAACTTTCAATAGCTTTGTAGAGATATAACATTGGATTTATAACATACGTTCTAGCCCGCGTGGGTTAGTAGAATACAAAACAGCGTTCTCCGCCGTGATCTCTCCTGCTCGCACCAGTCCAGCGAGACAACGATTAAGATCAATCATACCTTCTTCTGAACTAGTTTCTATAACTGAATCTATTTCATGTGTGCGTTTCTCACGAATGAGGTTGGCCACAGCGTTGTTATTGATAAGCAGTTCGTAGGCAGGAATAAGACCCCCAGAAATACGAGGAATGAGTCGTTGAGAGAAAATACCTACGAGACTAACAGAAAGTTGTACTCGAATTTGATCTTGTTGATCGGCCGGGAAGGAATCAATAATACGATTAACTGTTTGACTCGCAGTGTTGGTGTGAAGAGTCGAAAGGATAAGGTGACCGGTCTCGGCCGCCGTGACCGCTGTGGAAATAGTTTCGGGTTCACGCATTTCTCCTATCATTACTACATCTGCATCCTGACGAAATACTCCCCAGAGAGCCGTGTGAAAGTCTGGAGTATCTGTTTTCACCTCTCTCTGATCAATCATAGATTTCTTTGGTTCAAAAATATATTCGATCGGATCTTCAATAGTCACAATGTGTTCCAAACGAGACTGATTGATACTTTCGACCATGGTTGCGAGAGTGGTGGACTTGCCATGCCCAGCAGGACCTACCACCAGAAAGAATCCCTGCTGCCTCGCAGCAAAAGTTTCAAGGACTGGAGGTAAATTAAGTTCAGCGAAGCTTCTAATGCTAGAAGGGACAAGACGCAGAGCAATGGAAACTTTGCCTAACTCCTGAAAGGCGTTACCTCTAAAACGATTTTTCCCATCTGATGTATAAGCAAAGTTTACTTCTCTCTGAAGCAAAAATTCTTTTTTATTTTCTGCAGTTAGAAAAAGTGAAAGGTACCCTTCTATATCTTCTTTGGTGGGGGAAGGCATCTTCACCAGAGGAATTAGGAATCCTGAAACTCTGATTACTGGAGGACGACCCTCAGAAAGATGAAGATCTGAAGCGCCCTCCTTCACCACAATGTCTACGAGAGCTTTAATGTTTGTTTCAGAAGATGACATAAGATAATTATAGCGTATTTACTTCTTCAAATGGAATAATTCTCTGGAAAGCTTTGAGAATCGCATCTTCTTTCATCGTGAGCATGCCCTTGGCTCTCACCACTTTCAAAAGTTCTGGCTCCGTTGGATTTTTCAAAATGACAGATTCAATATCCTTGTCCATGGCCAAAACTTCCATAACCGCGATACGCCCTTCGGTGCCGTTCACACAGTCCGGTGTGCTTTCTATCTCATAAACTTCTTTGCCGAAAGGAATAGACTTGCGGAATTCTGGTGGTAAATCTTCGAACTCCTTCTCAAACATGGCCCTGAGACTGTCTTCCACGGGTATTGGTTTACCTCCACCTGGGCACAATTTGCGAACTAAACGTTGGGCCATGGCCAGAACTAGAGTTGGAGCAATAAGGAACGGATCAACTCCCATGTCTATGAGACGGGGAATAACACCTATCGCATTGTTGGTGTGAATAGTAGAAAGCACGAGGTGACCGGTGAGAGCAGCTTGAATAGCCAGTTGGGCTGTCTCCTTGTCTCTGATTTCTCCCACCATAATAATATTTGGATCCTGACGCAGAGTAGTACGCAGACCATTGGCAAAAGTATAATCAATCTCTGGTTGAACTTGGGATTGAGAAACTCCGTCCATATTGTATTCAATAGGATCTTCAAGAGAGAGGACGTTCTTGTGTTCCTTATCAACCTCATTCAACATTGAATACAGAGTTGTGGATTTACCCGAACCGGTTGGTCCAGAGATTAAAATAATACCGAACGGACTTTTAATCGCCTTCTTAATCAAAGCTAGATTCTTCTCTGATAATCCTAATTCATCAAGCGATTTCACTCCCTTCGTCTGATCCAAAATTCTCATCACCACTTTCTCTCCATAATAAGTTGGGAAAGTAGAAACACGAAAATCAACTTTTCTACCTTCTATCTTCGCCGAAAATCTTCCGTCTTGAGGTTTGCGCTTCTCATCCAGACGCATGTTGCATAAAATTTTTATACGTGCGACCACAGCCGAATGAACTTTGGAAGGTAATGTAAGAGAAGTATTGAGTGATCCATCCACACGAAAACGTACACGCACATTATCATGCATAGGTTCTATATGAATGTCCGAAGCATTTCCTTCCGAAGCATGCGAGAGAATGGTGGCCACAATTTTTGTAACCGGAGCATCTTCTACAATCCTAGATTCTTGTTGGGCTTCAGCTTCATCTTCTGCTTTTTCTTCGGCTTTAGTTTTTTGGCTAGAAAGTTCTACGTCTAATTCAGAGAGGGCATGAGTCACTTCTCCAGAGATACCTTTGTAGAGTTCAAGCCCAAGTTCAAAATCTTCTAGAGTAATCAGAAATAATTTATAAGGCATACCAATCTTCGACGAGATAAAGTTTAGAGCGTCCCGAGCTTCTATATCGTCTGGGTCAACGATGCCCACTTCGAGGACTCCGTCCTTCACCTGAACTGGTATCATATGATAATGTTCAGCGGATTCTTGAGGAACATATTCTAGGATTTTCCCAGAAATGTTTATGTTCTTTAAACTTTTGGTGGGTATATCCAAGGATAAACCCTTGGCCTCTAGAATTTGCTCGGGAGAAATTCCTTTCGAAATTAAAATTTGTTCAAACGAAAGTCCCTCTGATTCAGCTTCTTTCTTTATAGAAGTTACATCAGCGGGCTTGATAACCTTTTTTTCTAATAAAACATCTAAAATACTCATAATTATTGTGCGCCTATGAGATCAAAGGGATTGTTTCTCCCCTTGGGTTGATCCTGGAGAGCTGTGCTGAAATCTACAAGGTTTTTATAAGCCACTGTGGTGAAGAGGCCTTGCTCCAGCCTTACAGTCTTGAGAGTCGCATAAAGAGCGACAACATCTTGGCCAACATTTTGGTTTATAGAACTAGAGACTATTGTGTCAATTTTTGGTTTGAGAAAACTTTGATAAACAAAGAAAAAAATTATGAGAACGACGATTGTGATCACGGCACCCATGTTGTTTTTAAAAGCGTTCATAATTTTATTTTAGCCAGTAGGTCTCAATTGAAACCTTGTATTGGTAAAGACCGTTTTCTGTGGATTGAAAATCTATAGATTTAATGTTGACTATGCGCAGACTACTCTCTATATCACGCATAAACTTTCGGAAATTATTATAAGAGGATACGAAGCTGAAAGAAATAACCGTACTGTCATAAGCATGTTCAGCCTGATTCACAATAATAGCCGAATTATTCGAACTGGTTCCACCCTTGCTCTTATCTACTTGGATACTTTTGATCGAGAGCCCGTAGCGACTGGCGATAGAGTCAAAATCCATAGTCAATCGAACTATGTCAACGTTGTCAGGAAGAACCTTGGATAGATTTTCAATATTTTCTTTAGGAATACTTCTGTATTGAGATAAAAGTTCTTCACGTTTAGTGCTTAACTCCGAAGCATTGTTCAAAATATTATTATAAGTTTTAGAAGCTGTGCGTAAATTTTCTATCTTTTTATATTGAGGACTAGTAAAAGTGTAGAAAAGCCCTACAGAGATCAAGAGAACGATAATGGCAGTAGAAGTTTTCATATTATTTTTTGACTTGTGGTGAGCTTGTCGCACCAGGAGTAGTTGTCGCGTTCGTAGAAGTAGCCACTACGCTCGAAGTAGAGGTGGCGACAGGGATCACCGGTGCAACAATGGTCGGCTCTGATTCTAATGTTCTTTTATAAGAAACGAGGGCTGGGCTTACTACAGCATCAACCATGAATATAACATTGCCTCTCTCATCCAAATCCAAATTAGAAAAGTTGGTAGACTTTAAATCTTTGCTCTTGTTGAAAATGTCCGCTTGAAGAGCGAGGGAAGCATAGCCACGAGCTTGACCACGCATAGAAATCACAAGACCCTCAGAAGTCTCCTTGAAAGTAAACTGTGTGAAGCGCACTGTTTTCAAAGTATTCTTATCTAAAAAATCAAAGAGGGGCGAAAGTACGGCATGGTTCGCAAGCAGTTTCTCTGTCCCCACAATACGAGCATCCAGACGGGCTATCTCTCTGATGGTCTCTGGTTCAAGGTTAGCTCTCGCTGTTTCAAGTTTTCCCCCCATCTTCGTAATGCTTGAATTCAAATAAAACCCATAACCAAGGGCCGCGAGCGCAGCCACAATAGACAGGACGAAAATCCACATAGAAAGAAGGCCAAGGAGAGTTCCACGCCTCGCGGGTTGAGTCTTGAACACCGCACTAGAAGGGACAAGCGGTCCTTTGGGTATAAATGATGATTGAAATTTCGGATCCATCTTCTCTAATTATAGAACACAAATAAAGCAAACAAAAGAGAAATAGGTGGATAATTACTCTTCCTCTGCAAGTTTGCGGAGGGCGACACCAACAGAGACAGCGAATTCTGGACCAGTCTCGCGGAGAACACGTTCGAGGAAGGCTGGGGTGGCAATTTTCCCAAAGGGATTGCCTGCCACAGCTTCGGTTTTGAAACTATTTTTAGCCAAGTCGGCGAGACCCTTGAGAGCTGCTCCTCCCCCGATGAGAATAACTTTAGAAACTGCCTTATTATATTTCTTCTCAAAGGCCAGAAGAGTTCTGTTCGCCTCTTCGAAAATAAAATCGAGGTTGAGGGTGATAATGTCGGTCAAATTTTTATCTGGACCCAATGCCCCCGCCTCGCGTTTCATTATTTCGGCTTTCTCTGGAGTGATGCCCAGAGATTTGGAAATCGTGGTGGTGATGTCTTGAGATCCACGATTAATCGTATGCGAAGCTTTAATAATCCCCCGCTCAACTACATAGAGCTTGGTCGAAGCTGAACCCATATCCATAATCATCACCGGTGAAAGTGTCTCGTCCAAAACTGCACGCATAGTGCTGAAGATTTCTATTTCAAAAAAACTCGCATCCAGTCCGGCTCGAGTGACAATTTCTTTGTAGCGCGCGATGGTGTCATTGTGAATAGCCACCACGAGCACATCAATCTTTGGAATATTAGAATTTGCCAATCCACCTTGGGCCCCAGCGAATCCTTCTGGATGATCTTCTATCTTCACTTCGGTTCTAGGAATGACTGACCAATCAAGCATCACTTCAGAAATTGGGACGGGAATATATTTGCGAGCTTCAAGAGGCACCATGACGGCGAGCTGTTTCTGACTGACTTGAGGAAATTCAATCACGGTCATCAAACTAGAGGCGAATGGTATAGAAATCCCACATTTGCTCGTAGTAATGTTCACTTCCTTCTCCGCCATGAGGTCTGTGAGGGCCGTGGCTATTTTATCTGCAGGAAGGGAGACCGATTGACCAATCGTCGCTCCGGCATAAGGGCCCAATGCAAGTTCTCCGTAAGTTTCGAGGATGGCCTGACCGTTGTGTTTCTTGATTTGAACAATTTTAATAGCCGAAGAGCCAATATCTATGCCCAAAACAGAAGGTTCACTACGATTAAAAAATTTCGAGAAGAATGACATATAATAAAATTATACCATGTTCGCATCTTTCGCCCAAAATTTAATCGACTTCATCTTCCCAAAAAGTGAGGAGGTGCATCATCTGGAGTCTCTTTCGGCCGGTGAGCTCACAGAAAAATTATCCAAAGCAGGAGAGATAGAAAGCGAAGATCTGATTGTCTTGTTTGATTATAAGGACCCGATGGTGAAAACCCTGATTTGGGAATTGAAGTACAAAGGCAATAGAAAAATCGCACAGAAATTCGCCGAAATACTCATAGACGTACTCCAACACGAGCTGGCTGAACGAATTCTTTTTGATAATTTTATAAATCCTCTACTCATCCCTGTGCCTGTATCAAACAAACGTCGGCGCGAACGTGGGTGGAATCAGGTAGAAATTTTAGCTGAAGAGATTATGAAGTTAAATATCGAAAAGTTATTTGAATATTCACCAAAAATTTTAATTAAACATGTGCATACAGATAGTCAGGCCCGTACACATGCCACCAAACAAGAAAGAATTAACAATTTACAAAATTCTATGTCTGTACAAAATGAAACCTATGTAAGGGGGCGCAACATCATTCTCTTAGACGATGTCACTACTTCAGGCGTTACGCTTACTGAAGCCAAGAGAGTTTTGAAAGAATCCGGTGTGAAGAAAATTCTCTGTGTGGCCTTGGCGCACTAGATCTGGCTAACTTTTTGGATGTTGGCTCGACCCAAGAGTTCGGCCTGAAGTTCCAACGCAAGTTCCTTGTCCAACACTGGGATGATTCCTTCGGATTCAGCATGATGGGAACCTTTCGCGGTGTCATCATCTTCTTGTCCTGCGGTGAGGATAATTAATTTTGAAGTACCTGCTAGTTGATAGAATAGTGGACGTTCAATGTTCACGGTTTGAATCTGTCGATATGGTATGGCCACTTCATCTTTATGAATAACTCCTCGTCTAACTTTGAAAGCATGCTCTCCAAGGAAAAAACCGTATCCTCTGTATTCAATCCAAGCGATGAGCACCGTCACAATCAAAACCAGAATAAATGCTGAAGCCACATATTGAGCGTAGGGCAATTTGAAAAAAATAAAGAGCACGGTCACCAGTCCAATTATCAAAGCCCCTTTCGTCCACTCAGCCAGAAAGACCCAAAACGTTTTCCACCCTAATTTTTGATATTGTTCGGTTTGCATATGGTTATATATTAGCACCTAGCGGTGGCGATGTCCCGAAGTTTGAACCGAAAAAGTGGCTAAAATTCAAGGATATTGATAAAAGTATACGCGAATTAAGGCGTATCTTCAAGGTTCATCCAGAATGGTTTGAAACGCCTCATCCAGGGTCAAATAGGGGCAAAAATGAGGTGGATTATTCGATTTAACTCAAAAATTATAGCTTTGAATATACAGTTTCAATAAAAGTTTTTACTTCATTGGTACTATCAATTTTACTCCAGTCATCTGTATCCATCGTCTCAAAAACTTTTATATTCATGTCTTTTTTGAAACCATTTAAACCTTGATCTTTTAAGTATTTTTCAACGTCAATATCTTTATCAATCGTTAATGTTAAAGCTTCAATCTCTCCAATCCTCGGATTTCTACTTGTTACACCCTCTTTATCTTTAATATCCGCCACATAGCATTCTTTTATTTTTTCTGGACAACAATAATTTTCAATTTCTCGTTTTGATAATTTATGAAATAATGCACCGTCAGTATCACAACGAGCTTTTATTTTTTCTTTCTCTTTTTGTTTTAATTCATCCCCATTATCACCATCAACTAAAACGGCGTACTTAGCGCCATTAATATGTTTAAATAAATCCAAATCAGCATAGTTTGAGAGAGATGAACCCCCGCCTATAACACAAGCGATTTCATCAGCAACCAAATCTTTACTCAGTAATTTTTTAGCAACACAACGTAAAAATAAAACATCGTCTTGTCCCTCAACAAAAATCAAAAACTTCGATCGCTTAATTAAGTTATAATCTGGTCTTATGCCTAACTCAGTTATGATTTTTTGGATAATGTCTTCTGTTCCTTTTTCGTAATGAGATACACCTCTCTCGTCTTTTGCAACCAATGTTGAATTATCACCATTCGTTGCTCCAGCAAAAACTGGAGAATGAGTGGTCAAAAAGAATTGAGAGGTTTTTGATATTTCAATAATTGAACTGAGTAAGTCTTCCTGTGCTGACGGGTGAAGGTAGGTTTCTGGCTCTTCGATAGCAAAAATTTGATTTTTTGCAGCTTTTTTACTTGCGAGATACTCAAAATAAGCAACCATCAATAATCGCTTAAATCCTGTGCCTTTATGTGAAATAGGGACGTCAAAGCTATCTCCCTCAAATTCAAGATTCAAATCAAATTTTTTTAAGGATTTTGACCAATCAAACTCAGTTGTTGGATTAAATTTTTTCAATCCAGAAACATTTTTAACCATGAATTTGCGAATTTCTTCAAATTCAACAGCTAAATCTTTTTTTAACCCCTTTTCAATTTCTTCAGTCTTTTCTTTAGTTGTTTCAAAATAAGAAGAAATAATTGGTCTAAATTGTGATTGAAAATTAGTTGCTTCAACACTCAGATCTTGCTCAGCGTCAAAAAGAAAGTATTCAGGGAAAGTTAATTCTTCATAAGTTTTCTCAATATTTTTTATAAAATCATTAAGTAGGCTATACACATCTTCTCTTTCTGTTGTTACGGCCTTTTTAATTTGCTCAATCCTGATAACATTCTTCTTTCCTCTTCCTGACTTTTCTGGTGTCACGCCTAGCTCAGTAATGAGTTTATTTAAGTCTTCCTCCTTTTTGTTCCATAAATCTTGATATTTCTCATCGGTGAAATCAAAACATTTGTAATATGAAATTGATTTAGTCTTTCCATTTATAACCTCAAAATCCTTTTTAACTGTAATCAATTTTTGACTATCAAGCGCTAGATCATCAATTTCAACTGATGGTTTAAAAGAAATTTCTATAGAAGTTTTTTCATCGCCGACTTTTCCTTTAAAAATATCTTTCTGATCGAACTTTTTCTCATCAAAAAAACAATCTAAAGCACGCAAAATTGTAGACTTCCCAGAATCATTCTTCCCAACAAAAGTGTTTATATCTGAGACTGCGAGATTTTCAAGTCTATCAATTCCACGGAAATTTTTAATTGTTATTTTATTAATTTTCATAATTTTATTTGTGTTGAATATTAAAATTAGACATATATTTAGGATTAATTACGGCTGTGGATAAGTGGACCTTGCAGACCTTCTATTTTCCTTCTATAATGGAAGTATACCTCCGTGATAAATAGTATGTCAATATCTATGCTTACTAAAAAACAAAAATTAGTTTTAGACTTCGTGAAGCAATCTCAAAAAAAGAATGGGTACGCTCCTTCTTTGGTAGAAATACAGCAAAATTTTAAACTCGCTTCCGTCTCAACGGCCCATTTCCATATTAAACACTTACAAAAAAAGGGATTGCTCACAAAAGAAGAAAATCAACCAAGAACTATCTCTGCAATGAAAGAGAAATCGACTGTAGAAATTCCACTACTTGGTAGCATCGCAGCTGGAGAGCCTATTGAAGCCATGGAAATAAACGAAAAAACGATCACTATCCCAAGAAGTGACATCAAGCTACCTTTTCAACACTACGCGCTACAAGTTAAAGGAGACAGCATGATTGAGGATGGAATATTTGACGGAGATGTTGTTGTTATTCGATCTCAAAACGTAGCTGACAATGGACAAACCGCTGTGGCCATCATTGACGACAACCAAGTAACACTTAAAAAAATATATAAAGAAAAGGGTAAAATTAGATTACAGCCTGCAAATAAAAATCTCAAACCTTTTTATCGAAAACAAGTTGAAATTCGAGGCATAGTAGAGAAAATAATTAGGACACTATAAATTTATGAGAAATCAAGATAAAAAATTAACATATATAAGTTTATTCAGTAGTGCCGGCGTTGGGTGCTATGGTTTTTCGAAAGAGGGATTTGATTGTGTTGCAACAGTTGAGTTGATTGGCAGACGCTTAGATGTACAAAGACACAATAGCAAGTGTTTTTATCCAAGCGGTTATATTGCTGAAGATATTACCAAAAAATCTACAAAGGAAAAAATATTTTCTGAAATAGATCTATGGAAGTCGAAACAAAATTTAAAAGAAGTTGATGTGTTACTAGCAACACCACCTTGTCAGGGTATGTCTGTTGCAAATCACAAAAAAGGAGATGAATTAGCAAGAAACTCTCTTGTTGTTGAATCGTTAAAGCTTGTTAATGAGATTAGACCAAAAGTCTTCATCTTTGAAAATGTACGAGCTTTTCTTTCTACTCTCTGTACTGATACAGACAATAAACAAAAACGGATTCGTGAGGCAATAGAAGTAAATCTTGGTGGAAAATACAACATTCACTATCAAGTAATAAACTTCAAAGATTATGGGAATCCATCAAGTAGAACGCGAACATTAGTTATTGGAGTGAGAAAAGACATTCAAGAAGTTACTCCGCTTGATCTTATGCCCCCATTGAAAAGCGGAGGGACTTTGCGTGACGCAATAGGAGGTCTTTTATCTCTTAAAAAGATGGGAGAAATTGACACAAACGATATCTACCACAATTTTCGGCCATACGGTGAACATATGCTTCCTTGGATAGAAAATACCAAAGAGGGCCAATCAGCATTTGATAATCTTGACCCTAAAAGACGACCCCATCAAATTATCAATGGAAAAATTGTACACAACGAAAATAAAAATGGGGACAAGTACTCAAGGTGCTATTGGGATAAGGTGGCACCTTGCGTACATACAAGAAATGATATCTTAGCAAGTCAATCTACCGTTCACCCTAAGGATAATAGAGTCTTCAGTATTAGAGAACTAATGAGAATGATGTCGGTGCCCGATTCTTTTAACTGGGTGTCTGTTCCGTTAAGTGAATTAAACAAATTGCAAACGGAGGAGAAAAGAAAAATTCTTAAAAAAGAAGAAATTAACATCAGGCAATCTCTTGGCGAAGCAGTGCCGACTGTTATATTTAACGGTATAGCAAAAAATATTAATTCGAAATTCAAAAATATTGAGAAAAATGAAACCCAGATAAAACAATTTATTCAGGATAGAAACCTCGATATTGAAGAAAATCTAAAAACATTTCTTAGAGATAATATAGAAGTTTTTGGCTATCCTGAATTAGCAAAAATCGTCGAGCTTTCAAACGCCCAACGACTTCAACACGCCGCCTATTACACTAGACAGGATATCTGCTTCACTATAGTAAAAGATTTACCCGATGCATCAAAGTTTGAAAAACTTTCTATATTAGAACCATCAGTTGGCGCTGGCAATTTTCTCCCACTTCTTATCGAAAAATATAAAACAGTTAAGGAGGTAACTATTGATGTAATTGATATCGACAAAAATGCAATTGAAGTTCTTAAACTTTTGCTAAAAAAACTTAATGTTCCTCAAAATATCAATATCAATTTAATTAACGCAGATTTTCTATTGTACGGAGAAACTAATTTATTTGGTCAATCAAAAAGATACGATATTGTTATTGGTAATCCGCCGTTCGGGGATATATCTGAGAATAAAGTTCTTTTAAGCACTTATAAGAAAAATAAATATAATACTGAGACAAATAATTTATTTTCATTTTTTCTTGAGAAAGCGATACAGCAGGGAGATACTGTTGGTATTATTATCCCTAAGAGTTTTCTATCGGCACCAGAATTTAATAAAACAAGAGAGCTTGTTTCGTCATTTGCTATTGAAAAAATAACAGACTACGGAGAAAAAGGATTCAAGGGTGTAAAGATTGAAACAATTAGTTTAATTATCGATACTCGCAATAAAGGGACACGGACTCTCGTTGAGTCTTACGTAAAAAACGAGATTGGCTACAAAGACCAATCTTATATTTGTTCGAAAGATTTTCCTTATTGGTTGGTGTACAGAAATGAATTCTTTGACTTCGTTGCAAAAAAACTTCGATTTAATATATTTACTTCTTACAGAGATCGACAAATTACGAAGAAGATAACAAAAAGTAAAGGAAAGATACGAATATTGAAATCAAGAAATATTGGACGAAATGAGATATTGAACATTCCAAATTATGACTCTTATGTTGATTCGTTAGATGGTTTATCAATTTCTAAGTTTTGGAACAAAGAAAATAGCGTCTTGGTGCCAAACCTGACCTATGCTCCTAGAGCTTCATTTTTACCGGAAAATACACTTGTTGACGGGTCTGTAGCAATTCTTACTCTAAAAGAAAACGAGGTCAAAATAACTCTTAAAGACTTAGATTATTTTGGAACGGAAGAATTCACTCAATTTTATCGAGTAGCAAGAAACCACGGTACCCGATCTTTAAATATCGACAATAATTCGGTGTTTTTCTTTGGAGTAAGGAGGTAGATTAAACACTCGATAGGTTAGACTCAATTATTTGTAAATCCGAGTTATCGCTAAGAGTCCAATTAAAACATGTATTGAGTATTTTTATAAATTCTTTTAAATCATAGAACCCGTCGTTTGCTTCAACCGAAGTTTTAATGTGCTCGAATTTCTTTTTTAAACAGACATGTTGAAATTCAGGATTTATTGTTCGTGTATTTGCCTCCACATGAGCAAGTGAAAGATGTTGTCCTGGTGTCAAGGAAATTAAGTTCTCTTTTGAAAGAGAATATTGCGGATATGAATGTCGAGGAAGCATGTGATGAACATGTACCCCACTATTTGCAACATAATTAAACGCAAGATCTTTTATCTCACTATCATTTCCGTGTCTTGTTTTAACTAAATCTTTAACTTTCTGTAAGAGTGTTTCAACAACACCACCTTGTTCAATTTCTGAAAGAACCTCTTCTTGGTACTGCTGTCTAGTCATACCTGACGGCATGTCTTTGTCTCTAAAATTTGTCCGATTGTAAATTAAAAAAGAATAAGGGCACGGACCCGAAGTAATATTAGACGCATCTTCGCCGGGCAATCGGTTTTTATAACAAAAAACATTAAATAGCTTATTAAAAACACGATATGTATGGCGACGGTCATCTCCCTTTACCGCAGTATGGGTTTTTGCCCAATTCCAATATGCTTCTTTTGCTTTTAAGTAATTATCCTGGTTTGGATTTTGACGGTAGTTTTCAAATACTTCATTTAATCCATTGTCACTAATAAATTTTTCTGTATATTCACACAAAAAACTTGAAGCATTAAAATCGTTTACCGCGATAAACTTTAAAGCTTCTATGTTATTAACCTGATACTTTTTTGGTCTTCCGGCGACTTGGTCTAAAATTCCGGCAAAAGCGAGGACACCTAATTGATAGGAGCTTGCCTTGTTGTATTCATTTTCTGCGTTTTCTTGCGGTGCTTTTGAAAAATAGTCTCGCATCAAAGAGTTAAATACTAGAGACTCTCTTATATCTTTATCAGTAAAAACTCGACTTTGATCGTTTCCAATTAAATTCAGAACAACATGCGAAACACACCAGATTAAATCCGGTGTGATTTTCTGTTCATAATGAACCCCCGTGTTTGGGGTTTTTAATAAACTTTTTATTCTAAAGTATTCTTTGAAATCCATATCTTATCTTAATAATACCCTTATTTTACTTGGGTTCAAACTTGGTAATCTGGCGGAGACGGATGGATTCGAACCATCGGTGCCTTATAAGGGGCACGCCTCTTTAGCAAAGAGGTACATTAGACCACTCTGACACGTCTCCATGAGGGTCAATTTATCATATTTTTTAGAGTTTTCATATGTGCTAAAATGTTTAGATACTAAATTAAATTTAATAAGAATTTATGAGAAACATCATTATCATTTTAGTCATAGCTGTTGTGGCTTTCTTCGTTTGGAAATTTATACCTAGAAACGAGACCGCGATTTATAACCCAAACATAATAACCGAGACAACCCAAACCCCTGAAGGATCAGATCAAACCGCGCCCACCACAGTAGAATAATCAGCGTACAATATAGGATATGAATCTCACAGATAATCTCTCATCTGTCTTTCGTATCCTACCCGTGCAAGAGAAAGCCCTGAAGAAGCTTGGAGTTTTGACCATAGAAGATTTGCTTTATCACTTCCCTGTCCGATATGGGAACACAGCAGAAATAGATTCAATAGACAATTTACAAAAAGGACAACAAGTAACTGTGTTTGGACAAATATCTGGTTTGAAAACCAAGAAAGGTTTCCGCTCGCACATACCTATGAGCGAGGCGTGGGTGGAGGATCAGAGCGGCAAGATAAAAATCGTTTGGTTTCACCAGGCCTACCTGGCCAAAATGCTCATTGAAAATTCTTTCGTCCGAGTAGAGGGCAAGGTCAGTCAGAAGAAAAGTGGTGAATTGTATTTTTCTAATCCAAAGATAGAAGAGGGGCAGACCTTGCTCAATCCTAAAGGGGGCGAGCATGTTTTATACCCCGTCTATCCAGAGACTCGTGGATTAACTTCGAATTGGATTTTTCATAAAATTCAAAAAGTTTTCGTGCCAGAATTTTTAGACAATATCGCTGATCCCATCCCAGCTGAAATCCTCAAGAAATACAATCTCCCCTCTCTCCGTACGGCCCTCGTTTGGATTCACACACCGCACAAAGAGGCGGATGCGCAGTCCGCTCGCAAGAGATTCGCCTTTGAAGAAATTTTCTTCATTCAATTAGAGAAACAAAAAACTAAACATGAGTTCCAAGAGAAAAATGCTTTCATAATTGAGAAGACTCACGAAGAAATAAATAAATTTATAGAAAGATTTCCTTTCAAAGCCACAGAAGCCCAACTCAAATCCATAGAACACGTTTTGTCTGATTTCAAACGAGGACATCCCATGTCTCGTCTACTCGAAGGTGATGTGGGGAGTGGAAAAACCGCCGTAGCTGCGGCCGCATGTTATGCCGTCACGATGTCTAGACCAAAAGGACAAACTTTCGGCACACTCCAAACCGCTTATATGGTTCCGACTGAAATCCTCGCTCAACAGCACTTCGAATCTTTCATAAAATATTTTAAACATCTGCCTATAAATATTGCCCTCATCACGGGTACGGGATGCAGAAAATTTCCTTCTAAAGTAAATCCCGAGGGATGGACAAATATTTCTCGCCCCCAACTTCTAAAATGGGTTGGGAATGGAGAAATTGCAATTCTCATAGGCACGCATGCTCTCATTCAAAAAAGTGTGAAGTTCAAACACCTCGCTTTCGCTATTATTGATGAACAACACAGATTTGGAACAGCACAGAGACAAGCCCTGGCTCAAAAACATGATTTGAGTCCGCATTTGTTGAGCATGACAGCGACCCCAATCCCCCGCACACTCGCTCTCACTCTCTACGGCGACCTCGACCTCTCACTTCTGGACGAGATGCCCATGGGTCGCAAGAAAATTATTACTGAAATAGTTACTTCGAGCGGCAGACCCGCCGCCTACAAAAAAATCAGAGATGAGTTGGCGTCGGGCAGGCAGCTGTATGTGATTTGTCCAAGGATAAATGAGCCAGACCCGACGAAAGAAATGGCCGTCTTGGCCAAATCAGTGAGTGAAGAAGCCAAGAGGTTAAAAAAAGAAATTTTCCCTGAATATAATATTGGAATTTTGCATAGCAAGATGAAACCCTCGGAGAAAGATTCCATCATGCTTGCTTTTAGAGATAAAAAAATTGATATTCTGGTAGCCACTTCTGTGGTGGAGGTGGGAGTGAACGTAGAGAACGCCTCGCTCATCATCATAGAGGGGGCGGAAAGGTTTGGACTCGCCCAACTTCATCAACTTCGTGGACGAGTTCTTCGCGGGACACATCAACCATACTGCTTCGTCTTCGCCGAAACGAAATCTGATAAGACTATTGAAAGATTGAAAGCCCTTCAGACTGCGAAGAATGGATTCGAACTCGCCGAATTCGATTTGAAACAACGCGGAGCAGGAGAATTGTATGGTAGGAAGCAATGGGGGCTCTCCGACCTCGCGATGGAAGCCATCAAAAATATAAAAATGGTCGAAGCCGCCCGCACAGAAGCTACAAAAATTATTGAGACCAATCCAACCCTTTCTAAATATCCAGATCTGAAACTTCGTATGGAATCCGCTTCATCAAAAATCCATTTTGAATAGTGGTCCACCCGCCACGATTCGAACGTGGGACCCTCGAGGTATAAGCTCGATGCTCTAACCAACTGAGCTACGGGTGGTTATCGAAGGTACTATAACAGAAGTGGATAATTTTTCACACTTCCCTTGCGGGCTTGATATAATATTTGAGTAGTTATAAGTCAATTAATAAAACATGAAATTACACAAGATTGCGTTTTGGTTACTTATTATCGGAGGTTTGAATTGGTTGCTCGTCGCATTTGGTTATGGTCTTGATACTTGGGGAATCTCAGCAGGAATTTTGAAAGTAGTTTATATCCTTGTAGGTATTTCTGCTCTATACGAATTGTTTAATCACAAGAAGTGCTGCAAGGCTTGTGAGACAGGATCAATGTAATCTGGTAATCGGATTTTAAATAAAAAAACCATTTTTCGTGCCTTGCGGAAAGCTTGGCTTGAGCAGAGAAGTTTTCAGCAGAAAACTATCGTGCAAAGAAAAATGGTTTTTTTATTTGTAATTATGCTTGATGTTCAATATCCTTTTTCTTCTTTGGAATCACTCCGTTCGCAATTAAAATTTCCTCAAACTCTTTCTGTTCAATAGTTTCAACCTCTACTAAACGTTTGGTAATGGCCTCAAGGAGTTTGCGATGTCCAATAACGGTCTCATGTGCAATCTCTTGGGCTTCTTTCATAATTTTTGAAACCTCGGCATCAATCTCAGCAGAAACTTTCTCCGAATATTCTTTGCCTCCAGTCATCACACCATAAATCGGCCTTCCACTCTGTTCTTCGAGTGCGATTGGGCCCAACTTATCGGACATTCCATACTTCGTCACCATATCTCGAGCAAGAGCAGTAGAAACCTGAAGGTCGTTCGATGGTCCAGTCGTGATGTCATTGAACAAAAGTTTTTCTGTCACATAGCCACCGAGGGAAACTGCGATGTCTGCAAGGAATTCTTTCTTGGATTGAAGCTTCGTATCTTCGAGTGGGAGTTTGAGTACATAACCAGCTGCTCGGCCTCGAGCAATAATAGAAATTTTGTGCACCGGATCAGCATACGGAAGGACCGAAGCGATGACTGCGTGTCCAGCTTCATGATAAGCAGTTAATTCTTTCTCTTTCTTAGACAAAATATGAGAGCGTCGTTCTGGTCCGAGCATCACTTTTTCTATAGAACGGATGAGGTCATATTGGGAGACCTTAAAACGATTTTCTCGAGCCGCGAGGATGGCTGCTTCATTCATAAGAGAATACAAATCCGCTCCAGAGAACCCGGGTGTACGTTCAGCAATAGTGGCAAGGGCCACATCTTCTGCAAACGGCTTCTCTCGAGAATGAATCTTCAAAATTTCCTCACGATCCTTCCTATCTGGAAGATCAAGCGTGACTCGTCTATCAAATCTGCCCGGACGAAGTAGAGCTGGGTCCAAAACATCTGGTCGGTTCGTGGCGGCCATCACAATCACCTTCTCATTCGGTTCGAAGCCGTCCATCTCAACGAGGATTTGGTTCAAAGTTTGCTCACGTTCGTCGTTCCCACCACCCACACCCGTACCTCGCACTCGACCAACGGCATCTATCTCATCTACGAAAATAATAGCCGGCGCAGACTTCTTCGCCACATCGAATAAATCTCGCACACGTGATGCTCCGACGCCCACGAACATTTCTACGAATTCAGAACCAGAAATAGAGAAGAAGGCCACACCTGCTTCTCCGGCCACTGCTCGCGCGAGCAAAGTCTTCCCCGTCCCCGGCGCTCCCATGAGGAGAATCCCTTTCGGTATTCGAGCTCCAATATCCAAAAACTTTTTTGGATTTTTTAGAAAATCTACAATCTCCGAAAGCTCTTCCTTCGCTTCCTTCGCCCCAGCGACATCTTTGAAAGTGACTTTGTTCTTGCCATCCTCGGGCATACTAATGCGTGCCTTGGATTGTCCGAAGGAGAATGCCTGCATGCCCGCACCCTTCACTTGTCTAGAAAGAAACCAAATGAAAAACACAATAAATAAAATTGGAAGAAGAATTGGGAGGAGTGCAAGCATCCAGTATCCAAATCCCCGATCATTCTGCACATCAATCTTCACTGCCGAAAGTGCTGTGGGAGTAACGTTATAATTTTTTAGCGTCGTGGTGAGAGCTGTGCCTTCTTCTTTCTTGGAAATTTTCTTCGTATCATCCTTAAAAACAATATCGAGAGCATCAGATTTGATAGTGATGGAAGCAATTTTCTCATCAGAAATATTTTGAGCTAATTCAGAGAGAGAAATTTCTACGGGCTTTGGGGCACCAGACAAAGTTGAATAAAAGAAAATCAAAGCCACAAATACCAATATTGTTATCCCCCACTGTCCCCAAAATCCACGAAGCCCTTGAGGCCCCTTCGGTCCCCGCGGTCTCTTCGTAATAATGATTTTCTTTGGTCTTTTGTTAGGTTTTTCTACTGACATAGACCAGTATTATACCTAAAAACCTCATTTTTGCACGATTCCAACTTTATTCGTTTTATCTTTTTAACCTCTTATACACATCGTGGTCATCAATAGAAAGCATGGCCACATGGTTATCCGTGAGATATTCAAATACAATTCTTTTTTGATAATTTACATAAAATGCCCAACAATCTGACAAATTACCATGAAGCTTATGAACCCGAAGTTTTTGATGATTTGAGCGGTCTTTAAAAAGATTAATCTTCTCGCGAACTTCTTCTTGTACAGAAAATTCAAGCTTCTTAAATTTCTTTAGAAACTTTGGTGCGTACTCAATCGAAATCATCTTTCTATTATACCCTCTTCACAAGTTCGCGTAGATCACCTCGAAGACCTTTGCCTGCTCGTATCTCCTTTCGGGCTTGTTCGACATCTCGAATCAACTTCGGACTATAAACAAAACCCATCTCGAAATCATCATTCAAATAAGCTTCAGTGGCAGTTCGAAGAATCGTTGAATAAGTGGTGCCTTCTTGCTTGGCCTTCTTCATGGCTTGCACCTTCATCTTTTTATCTATATTGAATATTACTTGTTCAGTCATATATATATCTTATATTAATGAAATATATACGTCAAGTTGAACTGTGGATATGAGTGACGTCTGTGTTATTCTTTATATATGGCAACTTTCGCCGAGAATCGCAAAGCACAGTTTGATTATGAAATCCTTGAGAAGTTCACGGCTGGTTTGGAATTAGAGGGATCAGAGGTCAAATCCGTGCGGGCAAGCAAGGTCTCCCTCATGGGGACATTTATAGGGGTACGAGGAGGTGAGGCCTATCTATTAGGGGCCGACATAGCCCCCTACCAGCCCAAAAATATGCCTCTGGACTACGATTCTACGCGACCCCGTAGATTGTTGCTTTCTAGGTCCGAGATAGCTGAATTGGCCAAAGCCGAGGGCACCAAAGGATTGACAATCGTGCCACTTTCGGTGTATAATAAGGGTAGGTTCATCAAGCTCGATTTGGCTATCGCCCGAGGCAAGAAGAAGGGTGACAAGCGCGAAGCGATTAAAAAACGCGACGTCGAGCGAGATTTGAAAAGAGATCTTTGACATAAACTAGGCTTTCCCTGAAAGTTTTTGATCCGCCAGCTGACGGACGAAAGTTCCCAGGGGATGATCGGCCTAGACATAAGGATGCATCGAAATGATGCACGGAAGAGCTGAAGTGACTCTTAAATCCGCTTCAAACCTCAATTGCAAAATCAATTGTTGCAAAAGTTTCTCCATACTTCGGTGTGAAGGACTTTCAGTTCGCCTACGCTCGAGTTTAATCTCGCGTATCGGGCTGCGCAGATCTGCATGACCGTCTGATAATGTAGCGTTTGTGTAATAACCTCGGACTCTGCCCCGACGCCTCCTCGAGTCGGGACGAAACTTAGAGGATAGAGTATTGAGAGCTTTCGTTTGCTTTCTATCTCACTACTTGAAACCAATGAAGCGAAATATTCCGTGTAGACCTCATTTCGATTTCTTTATGCACCCGGGTTCGATTCCCGGCATCTCCACCACAAAAAGAAAGCTGGCTAAATGCCAGTTTTCTTTTTTATATAAATAAAAAACTCGTCACCTTTTGGGCGACGAGTGGGGCTCAGGAAATTACTTGATCTCCGAGCCATTGACCAACAAAGCATTCCACTCGGCCTTCGTGAGAATGAAGGTTCCCTTCTCAGGAACAGCCGGATCGTGAAGTGTGACCATGCCGGTCGCTTCATTGAGGTCAGCGACAGGACAACAGCCACCATCCGGACACCGCAGTCCTGCGTCATAAATTCGGGTCTTCATGGTATCTCCAGAATGGGATAGCGGAATGCTACCTCTTATAATATACCATACCCCCCTAGGGGTATGCAACAATATTATTAAAGAAGATGATTGCATTTTTTTATCTTAAGCGTAAGGTATTTTTAGACACAAACAAACAAGTTCCTCAAACACACGAGCGTGGAGGCAGTATGAGCAGAATGATTGAGCCTTTCGAGTGCAATTGCGATTGTCATGGGGAAGGCGAAAATTCCATCTCTCACATCGTTGCCTGTTGTGACGGAAAGTGCCCCGATTGCGGTAAACACATCATGCGAGGCATGATGTGTGAACACCGCCTATCTCACCAGAGACTTCTGATTCAAAACACGGCCGACAACCGTTGCAGAGATAAGCATCGAGAAGTCTATGATGCGAATTACTGCCACGATCAGGGTGATGAGGGTTCAGCGTGCGAGGAATGCCTCGAAGCTGTTCGGCAAGAATTTCTCACCAGATTTTAATTTTCGGATGAGCACGAATCTAGAACGACTCGTGCTTTTTTATTTTTTATTTGTTGACACTCAATCGCAGTAAGCACAATATAAAGAAGGACCTTAGCGACGAGGAACGCATGTACAACGTGAGTTTTCCTCTTGAAATACTACTCGTCGACGGAAGAACCGGCCTGCCGAGAGTGATCAAAGCGGGAACCTACCCCATGGTACGGATTCCCAATCCTCTCTACCCAAGGCAACTCCCGTGGCTCGTAATCAAAGGCTCGATGATTGGTCTCGCTGAAGCGTACTTTCGAACACTCGAGAAAGAGAGCATCCCGGTTTTTCGAGTCAAAATTTCAAAAGCAGAAACCCTCCGCACCTAACCGTGCGGATTTTTATTTCCTATCAATCTTTTTCACCAATTCAAGCAAAAGTTCGTTCTGATTTTCGAGATGAGCAATAATAACTTCCACTTCTCCTTCAGTTTTTTGATTGATTTTAAAATCTGCTTCAGCCCGAGCATCAGCTGCGCGAGATTCAATATTTTGCCCAACCATAATCAGAGGAAGGAAGATAAGTTGAAGTATGTTGGAAATAAAAAGCCAGATCACAAACGCCGGAGCAGGATCAAAGTGAAATTCTGCCGGTCCGAAAATATTCCACCCCAACCAAGCGACTGTCCATATTAACAAAAAGACAAAAAAGCCCATCGAACCAATTCGTCTAGTCATAAACATAGCGAAACGCTCAAGAAACGGAAGGTTCAATTTCAATTCCCTAATCGGATTCCTAATTATCGAACGGCTGGCCCGTACTTGTTCCAAAGTCGGCGGATTGTGTCTGTATTCCATCCTGTAGTGAAATTTTAATCTGCTAAATCCTTCTTAATTTTATAAAAGTATTCTTTCAGGCGTCTCTTGATCAATCGCCCACCCTGCGTGGTCTTTAGATATTTTTCTCTCCTACGAGCATCTTCTTCATCAAGAGACGCTTCATAGTATATCACTTTCCATTGACCATATCGTCGCGTAGAAGGATTTAGCCCTTGATTATGTTCCTTAAGCCTTCTTCTTAAGTCATTGGTAAACCCAGTATATAGGTTTTTACCGTCTACGCTCTGCAAAATGTATACATAGAACATAATCGGATTAAAATTCTACTACGGGATTCCATATGTCCATATTATATGATAAGATGTTTCCAATTAACACTAAAATCAAACATCTAAATTGAGTACAGTACGAGTGAATCATCAAATCCGTGCGAACGAGTTGCGCGTCATAGGACCGAAAGGAGAAAACTTTGGAGTTATTAGTTTAAGCGAAGCCCTACAGAAGGCCGACGAGGCCGGTTTGGATTTGATAGAAATTTCTCCTAATGCCGTTCCTCCGGTAGCCAAGATTTCTGACTTCGGGAAGTTTCAATACGAAGAGAACAAAAAACAAAAGCAGGCCAAATCCAAGTCACATTCAGTAGAAATAAAAACTGTTCAAGTGAAGCTCGGCACAGGCGACCACGACCTTGGACTGAAAGCGAGGAAAACCAGCGAATGGTTGGGCGAAGGCAACAGGGTAAAGATCGACCTCTTTCTCCCCGGACGAGCAAAGTACTTGGATGAGAAGTTCCTCAAGGAGCGTATAGAGAGAATGCTCAAACTCGTCACAGTGGGCTATAAGGTGGCTGCTCCTCCGGTTAAGAGCCCAAAGGGCATGACCGTGATAATAGAGAGGGCCTAGGGACTAGACAAAACCGTCTAAATAAGTAGTATATACCTCTACACTTTATGTCGATGAAAACCAACAAATCTTATAGCAAACGCCTCAAAGTCACCAAAAAGGGCAAGATTTTGGCTCGCCAGACTGGCCAGAACCATTTCAACTCCAAGGAGAGTCACTCGCAGAAAATCGGCAAGGGTGGCCGTGTAGAATTTCATATGTCTCGCAAGGAACGTAGTCGTTTCCTAGTTAATATATAAATCCATGACAAGAGTTAAAAAGGGTACAAACGCCCTCAAATCCAGAAAGAATATTTTAAGAAAAGTGAAGGGCTACAGACACGGTCGTTCAACGAAGGAACGCCAGGCCAACGAAGCCATTTTTCACGCTGGTACATACTCATTCGCTCACCGCAAGGACAAGAAGGGTGACTTCCGCCGACTTTGGAATGTTCGCATTTCTGCCTTTCTAAAAGAAAACGGCACTTCATATTCAAAATTCATTAATGCTCTAAAGAAAAAGGAAATCGCACTGGATAGAAAAACCCTCGCCTTCCTCGCAGAGAAGAATCCTGCTACTTTCAAGAAAATTCTTGAAGCTACAAAATAACAAAAAAGAGTTATTCGCTGTATCTTTGACTGTTTTAGTTTTCGCCGTCTGGAAATTTTCTAATCTCCACTTCATGTTTGGGGATGAGAACGTGTATTTTTATATGACTCACGCCATCCTTTCTGGGTCTATTCCCTACAAGGATTTCTTCTTGGCTGACCCACCTTTCTTTATTTATCTTCTCTCTGGCTTTAAATTCCTGTTTGGCTCAAATATTATTTTATTTAAAGCCCTGCCGATTGTCTTCGACAGCTTCTCCGCTATTCTTGTTTATTTAATCCTTAAAAAGAGGGAGAACAAATTTGCTTTCCTTGGTCCAATCCTCTATCTGTTCTCCTTCACCGTCCTCTCTACTTCTGATTATGTGACAGGTGCAGAAGTGATGATTAGTTTGATTCTCCTCGCTCTATATACAGAAGAAAACAAAAAACATTTTTGGTCTGGAGTGTTTTGGGCACTAGCTTGTCTCTCTAAACTTTATGCTGGGCCAGCCCTCATTGGAGTTTTGATCTATAAGATATACCAGAAAGAATTCATAGAATTAAAACAAATTATTATTGGTGGATTAATTACCACCTTGATTGTACTCATCCCATTTATAATATTGGCTCCTAAAGAGTTGTTTTATGATTTAATAATTCATCAATTTAAACGCCCCGTGGGTATAAACAAATGGAATGTCATAGGATTCTTTGTCTCATTTGAATGGTTTATTTTGTCGGCAGGCATGATTGGAGCATTCATCACAAGTAAAAAAGTCTGGGGCTTGTCATTTTTGTTCTCATTAATTTTTTTCCTACTGTATAGAGATTTATACTATCTGTACCTGCACCTTCTCTGGCCCCTTGTAGTATTGCTGGCAATTGAATTTGTATCTTTTCTAAACAAAAAGTCTGAAGACCTTTCTTGGGGATTTATAATTTTGTATATTTTTATAGCTATTTACCCTCTTTCTGTGTACATAGGTAATACTTCTCAAGAAGGAGTGTTTTCTAATCCACAGGAAATTGTCGGGGTTCTCCAAACTGCCCCAGATAATTTCCCTATCTACGGGACACAAGAAGTGGCTCCTCTCGTCGCGCTCTTATCAGGTCGAGAAATATTTGAAAATAAAATTGATACCAATACCCAAAACTTCGCTTCAGGCACACACAATAAAAACGAAATATCAAAAAACGCTATAGAAAATGGGGTCTACCTTGTAGCTCGAGTTGGAGAATACCCAGAACAAAATATCCACGACACAGGTTTCGAACTATATTTTGATATAAACGTTTTCAAATCCGCTTGTACTAAATACAAATCGTTTGAACGAAAGAGTTCTAATGATTATCTAAATGAAATCGCAATCTATCGTTGTCTATCAAAATAGCTTATAAATCCAATTCGTATCTCTTCCCTCTTTCGGGGACAATCGCGTTCACATTTAATTCATCATTCAATCGTTGAGTAAGGAAAATTGAAGATTTGGGTTCACCCATAGTTACAAAAACTTGTTTGAGGGTAGAAGCAGTGTGAGAAACAAAATCCACCAAGGCATCTGAATCAGCGTGCGCAGAATAACCGTCTATGGTTTCTACTTTGGCTCGAACAATCACCTCTTGATCATCAATTATTACCCGCTTCGCCCCCTCTTGGATAGTTCGACCAAGAGTCCCCGGCGCCTGATAACCAACAAAAAGTATGGTGGCATTCGGATCAGGCAAATATGTTTCTTCGTGGCCAAGGATTCTTCCTGCAGTGGACATGCCTGAACCGGCGAGAATAATTTTTGGTCCCGGTGTATGAATAATTTCTTGTGAATCTCTTACTTGAGCTGTCTCTCGAAGTTTCGGAAATTTAAAAATGTCATCTCCACCCTTTATTTCTCCCCGCGCTGTTTGATTATAAAGTTCTGAAGATCGTTCATAAATTTCTGTCACTCGAATGGCCAATGGAGAATCCAAGAAAACCGGTATGGATGGAACTTGATTTGATTCAAACATTTTATTTAATTCATAAAGAATCACTTGAGTACGCTCGAGGGAGAAGATTGGGATAATGACTGTGCCCTTCTTCTCTATAAGATTCAAGATTAGCGCTTTGAACTTTCTATCTCGCTCTATTTTATCTTCATGATTTCTATCTCCATAAACAGAATCCATCAACAAATAAGACAGACCAGAAACGTTCTCTACGATGGGCAGTAGGGGCGATGGAGAATTCCCCAAATCTCCAGTGAAAAGCATGGATTTCCCCGAAGCAAAGGTCAGTTTAAGCATCGAGGAGCCCAGAATATGCCCCGCATTGAAGAGTTCGAGCTTAAAGTCATCAAAGTCCTTAACTTCATGATAATTGAGTGTTCGCCACAAACTTAGAGACTTCTCCACGTCCTGCAAGTCATAAAGAGTCGAACTAATTTTCACCATATCCGCAAGCATAAGCGTCGCGATGTCCTTGGTCTCTACAGTAGAATAAATCGTGCCCTTGAATCCATCTTTCACCAATTTAGGAACCTTACCAATATGATCTATGTGTGCGTGAGTGATGAAAAGCAAATCAATGCTCTCCGGATCATAATCAAATTTCTCTGCATTGGTATTTTCTGCGCTGGGCAAGCCTTGGAGCAAACCACAATCAACTAAAATTTTTTTATTATTTATTTCAAACAAAAAATTGGCCCCTGTGACAGTCCCTACCCCGCCCCAACACGTAAGCGTGGGCTTAGACATATAAACTTTTTATTCTTCCGATTAAACTAGCGACAATTCCTCCAAGAAAATCAAAAACTAAATCATTATAAGTATCTAATGCATATTTTCCGCCGAGAGGGCCGGCGATATCATGAGCGAATTCAAACACTTCCCAACCAATACCAATTAAAATTGTACAGACGATGGTGTAGAAAAAAACTTCGCGCTTGCTCGGCACACTAATTTCAAAAATCCCAGACTGAAACCAGAACCAAATAGCCAACATACCAACAGAAGTTCCTCCCAGAAAATGCATCAATCCATCAAACCAAAATGAATTCCAATATAAATGATTGATGTTCGCGATAATATGGAGCACCCCCGTCGTCAAAACAAGAAGGAAGGAGATTAATAAAATTTTGTTTTTCACTTTGCCATTATACCATTCGAGTACCTCGTGGAGAAACAAAAAATCCTTCCGAGGAAGAATTGTTTGTTAGGGTTATTTTCAGTACGCCCTAGTACAAAGACTAGGTGGGTGCCCCGACTGTTCAACCTAAGCTGAACTGTACATATGGCTCCCTGAAAAATATTTGCTAGATAATACCTCAAATAACCCTGCATTAATTATAGTCTTCGTATAGAAAGAAGAAAGTAAAAAAATGAAGGCAATCCCCAGTTTTTTATTTTATGAGTCCCTGTCTGCTCAAGTACATAACTACTCCAAAATCCCGTCAATGTTTGCATCATACAGAATCTCTTCTTGAACCAATCTGTAATTAATAACTTCTTCTGGTTTGAACCAATGATTAATTTCTTTCTCTGCATCATCAGTTGAACCAGAAGCATGGACAATATTTCTCACAGAACGATCATCAGCATCGGACATCGCGTATGAATCCAGAACAAAATCACCTCGAAGAGTTCCCACATCAGATGTGAGTGGCTCTGTAGCTCCAACTAATTTGCGAACAAGCTTAACTGAATGAGCGCCCTCCCATACCATCGCAATGACTGGACCAGAAGTTATATATTTAATAAGATTTTTTAAAACTTTGGCTGTGATTTCAAGAGGATCTTCTGTCCATGGTTCTAATCCTTTGGCCTTATAACTGGCAATTGTTTTTTCTCCAGTGATTCTTCTCCATTCTGGATCAAGGGTGTAGTGTTTCTCTACATGGTCTGCATCAACTGTAAGCATTTTAATAGCTACAAGTTTAAGTCCAACTCTTTCTAAGCGAGAAATAATTTCTCCAATAAGCGAACGCTGAATACCATCAATCTTTACGGCCACAAATGTTCTTTCTTTCTTCGGGTGAATATTTTTTGTCATAGGGTTAGTATTATATTTCCTTTCTCTGTTATTGCAACCGTGTGTTCGAAGTGAGCCGAACGCGAACCATCCTTGGTTCGAATAGTATAACCATCTTTGGAAAGTTTTATCGCACCACTTCCAACATTGAGCATTGGTTCTATGGCAATCACCATTCCGGGAATTAATTTTTCTCCGTTACCACGTTTGCCAAAGTTCGGCACGAATGGATCTTCGTGCACTGCATATCCCACACCGTGTCCGGCCAAATCTTCTGCCAGAGAAAACCCGGAGGATTTCATAGACTTCATAATAGCCGAACCAATGTCTCCAACAGTGTTTCCACCAACGGCTTCTTGTATACCCGCATTGAGAGCTTTCTTCGTCGCTTCAATAAGTTTCTTAGACTCATCATCTATTGCCCCCACAGGCACCGTTATGGCCGAATCAGTGATTAATCCACCATGAATAAGTCCGAGGTCTATAGAGGCAATATCACCGTCTTCAAGGATTCTTCCGGGCTCATTCGGTATCCCGTGCACTATTTCATCATTAATAGAGACACAAAGCGCTGCTGGATAAGCCCTCTTCGCCCCTACAGGTGTATAGCCCAGAAAAGCAGGTTTATCTCCCCTCATCTTAATCATTCTCAAAGCTTCTTCTTCAAGAATTAAGGTCGAGGTGCCGGGCTTACAAAGCTTGGCCAATTCACGAAGAATCTCGGCATGTCTCTTGCCTCCCTCGCGCATTATTTCTATTTCTGTCTGACTCTTAAGCTTTATCATTTTTGTATTGGGCCACAATATCTGCGTGCACTTTCTCTATGGATTGTTCGCCGTTTATTTCTATAAAGTTGTAGTATGAATTGCTCTTAAAATATTCTATGGCGGACAAAACATCCTTATCAAACCAATCCAAACGTTTATTAATTTTTGAAAGACTTTTGTCATCCGCACGTCCGCGAGAAAGTAATCTGTCTTCGGACCACTTCCGAGAAACATTGATATAAATTACCGCTGGCTTCTCTCGTTTATAAAAATCTAGTGCAGTGGTGAAAACTTCAGCTTCTGGTCTAGTGCGAGACACACCATCAAAAATGATATGCATATTTTCTTTCAATTCTTCGATGAGTTGATGTCCCCACATAAAACATCCTAGGAAACTTGGTTGGAGAAGACCCTCTTCATAGATTTCATTAGAAAGCTTAGAACTATAATTTTCTCCACGTAGAAATTGTCTGAACCGTTCTCCAGTTTCAACATAAAGAATGTGCCTCTTCTCCAAATCGTTTTTGTAAATACGATCCTTAAGAAGTCCTGCTTGTGTTCCCTTCCCACACCCCGAACGACCTATGAAAATAACAGTATGTAAATCCATACCATTATTCTACTCTAATATTGTCTCGCAGTAACTTGAGCGTCGATTTTCTTCACCAAATCTATCACTACAGAAACTACGATGAGGAGAGCCGTACCACCTATGGCGAGAGACTGAATGTCCGTCACTGCTTGCAGAATCAAAGGCAAAACAGCGATGGCTCCGAGGAAGAGAGCTCCTACGAGAGTGAGGCGAGTAAGAATCTTAGAAACATATTGAGAAGTTGGTTCGCCTGGACGAACACCAGGAATGAAGGCTCCGGATTTCTGCAAATTTGTAGCCATCTGATCTGGATCAAAGGTTACTGCCGTATAGAAGTAAGTGAAGAGAAAGACCAAAATAAAGTAAGCCACAGCATAGAACAGTTGGTTATTAAGAAGAGAGAGGAGGAAGGTCGCGGTGTTTGCCACGATAGCCACTTTCGCTGCGACCAAAAACTGCAAAATCATTTGTGGGAAAAGAAGAATGGAGAGAGCGAAGATAATTGGGATAACACCCGCTTGATTTACTCTAAGTGGAATGTATGTAGAAATTCCTCCGGACACTCCTCCGCCTCTGACCTGCTTCGCATAAGTGACTGGGATTGGACGTTCGGCCTCGGTCACATAAACTACACCGAAAATGACTAAGAGGATGAGGACGAGAGAAACAGCATAGATTGGTAACTGTGCCATGTCGAAAGTGAAGTAAAGTTGCCCAATGTTCGTAGGTAACTGCGAGACAATGCCGGCGAAGATGATTAGAGAAACACCATTCCCTACTCCGAATTCAGAAATAAGTTCTCCTAACCAAACTAGGAGTAGTGCTCCGGCAGTCACAATAATCAAATCCGTTGCCATAGCCGAGAAGGATAGTGGTGGAAGAATGCCCTGTCTCTGAAAGAGAGTGATGAAAGCATATCCTTGGAGAAGAGCGAGAGGCACGGTCAAAAGTCTAGAATATTGAGCGAAACGACGACGACCAGCATCTCCCTCTTCCTGATAAAGTGCCTTGAGTTTAGGCACCATGAGTGTGAGGAGCTGCATAATAATCGAACCGGTGATATAAGGACCAACACCGAGCATCACAATTGAAAGTGTAGAGAGTCCACCACCAGAAAACATATTTAAAAGACTCAAAAATTGGCTCCCAGAGAAAACACTGGCGAGGTGGCTCGCATCAATACCGGGAACAGGAATGATGGCCAATAGACGCGAGATTACCAAAATCACCAAGGTGATAATGATACGTTTGCGGAGAGTCGGATCTCCGAAAGTTAACCGAAGTTTCTCTATGAATTGATTCATGGTAGTTAAATAATACTCCCTCCTGCAGATTCTATCGCTTTTTTCGCTGTGGCCGAAACCAAAACACCTTTGAAATTAATTTTCTTCGTGAGAGTGCCTGTGCCGAGAATTTTAACCTTGGAAGTACTCAAATTCTTGGAAGAAATTAATTTCTTGGCTACGAGAGTCTCTGGAGTAACCGTGTCTCCGGTGGAGAAAAGCTTCTCTATCATATTCAAGTTAACTGGAGAGTTTTTCTTCTCTATAGATTTGAAAGATGAAACTCCTCGTCCACGAAGTTTAGGGAAACGTTTGATGAAATCTCGAAGTTCAGGACGATTCTTGTGTCCGGCACGAGCATTCTGACCCTTGGTGCCTCGACCAGCAGTTTTGCCTCGTGTGCCACCACGTCCAACCTGCTTTGATGTGACGCGTTTGGTTTTTGCTTTGAGAGTGTTGAGTTGCATAGAATTATTTGTGTTTTATCTTGGTACGTTCAAGCTGCTGCAAAGCCTTGATCGCCGCATATGCATTGTTGATATTGTTCTTGCTTCTAGAAAGAAGTTTGGCTGACACTTCCTTCATCCCCGCGAGCTCAAGGACTGCACGCACCGAGCCTCCGGCGAGCACACCCTTGCCCGGAGCTCTACGAATCACCACTCGAGAAGCAGAGAACTTGGCTTCTATCTCATGAGGCACAGACATCTCTCTCGTAGCATTCACAGTGATCATATTCTTCTTCGCATCTCTCGCGGCCTTTTCTATGGCGAGAGGAGTATCTCCGGCCTTGCCTTGTCCCACTCCGACCATTCCCTTCTTGTTACCAGCTACTACACAAACAGAGAAAGCGAAGCGTCGTCCTCCGGAAGTCACACGAGTCACTCTACGCAAGCTTACAATTTTCTGATCAAATTCTGATTTAACTCGACCATCTCGACGAGGGCCTCGACGATTACTCTTGCGAGGACCACCGTGGCTGTCTCCTCTCTGATCTCTGGATTGAGGACGAGTGTTGGCGAAGGCCGCAGCAGGAACAACAGGAGTTTCTGTGACTGGGGTAACTTCTGATTCAGTTGTGATTATTGGTTCATCCATAAAAAATTAAAATTTAAGTCCGCCTTCTCTTGCAGAGTCAGCGAGAACTTTTACCTTGCCCGTATAAACATAACCGCCACGGTCGAAAACTACTTTGCTAATTTTCTTCGCGAGACCGAGCTTCGCAATAGAAGCGCCTACTTTTCCTGCATCAGAACCAGAAGCGGCGACGAGAGTCACTCCAGAAACATCATCTATGAGTTGAGCATACATCGCGGTATTTGATTTGAAAACACAGAGACGAGGACACTCCGAAGTACCAGAGATTTTTGTACGAATCTTCTTGTGGTTACGTATTCTTTTTGCCTTTGTATTCGTTTTCATTGTTTTTTGTCTTTTGTCTATTGTCGGTTTCTACGCGGTTTTCTTGCCCTGCTTGCGTTTGATAACTTCTGTATCATAACGCATACCCTTGCCCTTGTAAGGTTCAGGCTTCTTTAGGGCGCGTAGTTGAGCTGCGAATTGCCCTACGGCCTCCTTGCTTGCACCAGAAATAGTAATGAGGTTCTTCTCTGCGGTCACCTTGAGACCTTCGGGAATCTTTACTTCTACTGGATGAGAGAAACCCAGAGCGAGAGCGATTTTATCTCCCTTCACTTCTGATTTGAAACCGATGCCTTCCAAAATAAGCTTCTTCTCAAAGGCCTTGTTTACACCGGCCACCATATTCTTGATATGAGAAGCGTAGGTTCCCCAGAGAGCTCGAGACTCTAGGGTCATTCTCTTTGGATGAACAGTGACCTCTCGACCTTCTAATTTGATTTCGATTATTGGATCAACTGTACGAGTAAGTTCTCCGAGAGGTCCCTTAATCGTTACCAAACCAGCCGAAATATCTATTTCGGTTTTTTCTGGAAGCGTGATGATTTGTTTTCCTATGCGTGACATAAAATTATTACCAAATAGTGAACAATACTTCTCCGCCGAGTTTCTCCTTGCGAGCGTCTCGACCACTCATCACTCCCTTGGGAGTAGAGAGAATAACGGCACCATAACCGTCCTTCACCAAACGAATTTCTGAAGATTTCTTGTAAACACGTTTGCTGGTTTTAGAAATTCTCTTCACTCCCTTCACCTTTGGAATTCTATTCTCAAGGAAAATGTTTATGAGGAGAGAAGGTTTGCCTCCGATAGTCTTCTTCTCTACATCTTTGATAAAACCTTCTTTCTTTAGAACCAAAGCGATGCTTTCTTTTATTTTAGAGTAGGAAACGACAAGAGAATCTCGGCCGGCGTTGCCTGCATTCTTTATCCCCGTAATCATGTTTGCGATTGGATCCATTTTATTTTGAAATTACCAAGAAGACTTCTTTATTCCAGGGATTTTACCCTCGTTAGCCAACTCGCGGAAACAAATTCGGCAAAGGTTGAAATCTCTCATATATCCACGACCTCGACCACATTTGAAACAACGATGAGTAGCCCGAGTGCTGAACTTCGGGGTTTTCTTTGATCTTGCTATGACTGATGTTTTCGCCATTTGAAATAAAAAGGCCTTGAAAAGCCGTTAAAGCAGTGTATCACAAGGGGTTTAAGCATTCAAGGGGCCAACCCCCTCTCCGTAATATATGTTGCCAAATCTAGAAATTTCGGTTATAGTGACCTCAGACCCCCTGTTCCCCAGCCCGTGGAGATGCGATGACCCCTGTTTGGTCTGAGAATGATCCCGAAGTAAGAGACATCATGAGGGCCCTGACGAGTAGCGCAGAGGATGCCATCCTCCTTCTGGAAGCTACTGCCGAAGGGCTCGTGATGCTCTTCTTCCCAGAAGAAAAAGTTGGGGCAACAGAACCTGAAACTGCCCCCGTACAACCCGCCTGAAGTTAGGCGGATTTTTTGTTTCTACTACATCAGGTTGCCCTATATAGCCACATACGTTATCTTTAAGTGACCACTTATTTGTAACGTATGACCCATAGGATTATCCTATGTAAACATACATTTATAATCCGCTATAGCGTGAATTAGGTGTATGTGTGCAAAACCAAGCTTTGCACAGGTTAACAAAAACGGTCCTTGCTAGGTAAAAAATATTTTTACTAACTGGTCTTGTTTCTCTCTTCGTATAGATCGTAAAGTCGGCTAATTAATGACTGAAACTCAGGTCCCCCATAAAATTTTTTACCGTCTTTAGAGATAAAATATTCATCAGAAGTAGTAGAATATTCCTCATAACTATGAGCTAATCTGTCTAATTCAGTGGCAGTTGATTCTCCACCATAGATACTCATACCAACTTCAATCTTGTGACCATTAATTATTGCGGACCACCCATCAGGTGTTTGGGCAATTTCGGTTATGTCAGAATCTTTGGTCGCTTCAAACTCATTGAGTAAAGCTTCTATTGCTTTATCTTTCATTTCCCTTTCAGCTTTTGAAATAGATTATTCAGATGGTTGATTTTCTGCGCTTCCCATTTTATTTAAATTATTTATATATGCCAATTCTACCCTCACCCACTAGGATTGCAAGCAAACACCCCTCTCCTTACGCATAGGATAGGGGTTGAGGGTGAGGTGAGTTATTTCTTAAACGGGAAACCTAAATATTCTAGGAAGGCAGTAACTTCTTCTCTAGACTTTGCAGAAGTAACGATAGTAATAGCCATACCGAAAACGTCTTTCAATTCTTCATCAGCAGTTTCTGGGAAGATAGTGTGTTCTTTAATACCGAGAGTATAGTTCCCCATTTGATCTGCACCAGTGCGAGAAATACCACGGAAGTCCTTCGTTCGAGGAAGAGAAATATGAATAAGCTTGTCTAGGAAATCATACATTCGAGCTCCACGGAGAGTCACTTGATATCCAACAATATCTCCTTCTCTTGATTTGAAGTTAGCGATAGCCACCTTTGCTCCCCTTGGGGCAGCCTTCTGTCCAGTGATGCGAGCGAGGCGATCCTCGACCACTTTGATTTTGTTTTTATCCTTCATCGAACCAACTCCAACAGAAATAATCACCTTGTTTATCTTCGGTGCCTGCATCTTGTTTTTATAACCCTGACTCTTCGAGAGTGCTCCGTAGGCCGAGCTTACTTTTGATTTTAAAGTTTCCATATTATTTTGAAAGTTTTACAGTCGAAGCATAAATCGGCATAGATTTCTCTATAACCTGGCCCTTGCCTTCGCTTCTCTTTTTCTTCTGGTGAATTTTCCTGACGTTCACACCTTCAACAATCACTTTCATCTCACGAGGAATAGACTTGAGGATTTTGCCCTTCTTGCCCTTGTCCTTTCCGGAGAGTATCTCCACTATGTCGTTTTTCTTGACGTGCATATATTTAAATTTAAACCACTTCTGGAGCTAGAGAAATAATTTTCTGGAAACCTCTCTCCCCAATCTCTCGAGGAATTGGTCCGAAAACGCGCCCGGCCTGTGGTTCTGCCTTGGCCTTGTCGAGGATGACCACCGCATTCTCATCGAATCTGATGTATGAACCATCCTTGCGACGAAATGGAGCTTTCTGACGAACAACGACAGCATACAAAACATCTTTCTTCTTCACCGTCTTTCTAGGCTCAGCTTTCTGAACAGAAAGTACCACTAAATCTCCAATCCCTGCATAGCGCTTCTTTGAGCTTCCAAGTACCTTGAAAATACGTCCGATTTTTCCTCCGGAGTTATCTGCGATTTGAACGATGGTACGAGGTTGAATCATATGAGATGGCTATACTACTATAAAATGCTTATCTTTGGAAATCGGTTTGGTTTCTCTGATATTTACCTTCTCTCCAACTTTTCTGGTGTTGCCAACATCATGAGCCTTGAATCTCTTCTTGTGCTTCACGAATTTGCCATACTTTGGATGCTTCTCATATCTCTCCACGAGCACCACCACAGTATCTTTCATTTTATCTGATACGACTGTGCCCACGAGAACCTTGCCTGCCTTTTTTTCTGTAACTTCTTTTTTCATATTATTTGTTTTTAAACTTAGTGATCTCGGTCATGATGCGAGCAATTTCTTTCTTAATCACTTTACCCTCTTTGACATTGCGAGTTTTCGAACCAGCTGTTCCAAATCGAAAACCTCGAGAAGCTTCTCTCTTGTCTACAAGAGCTTTCTTCAAATCCATTACTGACTTCCCGATGTAAGATGTTTTTTTCATGCTGTTCGGATTATATTCTGGCTACGATTTTTGTTTTCACTGGCATCTTAGTTCCCGCCTTGCGAAGAGCTTCTCTACAAGTAGCTTCGTCTGCACCATCTACTTCGAAGAGGACCGTGCCTGCGCGTACAGCAGCCACATAGCCCTGAAGGTCTCCCTTACCCTTTCCAAGCTTCACTTCGGCCGGCTTCGAGGTATAAGGCATATCAGGGAAGATACGAATCCAGAGACGGCCAGTCTTGCCTATAGAACGAGAGAGAACCTTCCTCGAAGCTTCAATCTGGTTTGAACGAATGCGAACGGGAGCGAGAGCCTTGAGTCCAAAAGAACCAAAAGCCACTGTTATCCCACGCGTAGCCGGACCCACCTTCTTGGGGTTCTTCCTCATCGTCTGCCACTTGCGATATTTAACTTTTTTAGGGAATAACATGTTAGTAATTATTATGAAAAACTATTTTTTATTCTGTTGGTCTTTGTCAAAAATTTGTCCTCGATAAATCCAAACCTTCACTCCAATGGTACCGTAAGGCATAACTGCTCGAGCGACACAATAATCCACGTCTGCACGGAAAGTTTGAAGAGGAATACGACCGAGGTGACGATCTTCACTTCTAGACATAGTGGCTCCACCGAGGCGTCCAGCCAGGAAAACTCTCACTCCTTCTACATCACGATTGGCCATCACTTTCTCCAAAGTTGATTTGGCCACTCGACGGAAGGGCAAACGTTTCTCTAGACCCTCAACCACCATCTGGGCCACTATAGCCGCGTTGGATTCTGGAGATTTGATTTCTTTAATATCAAGTTTGATTTCTACCTTTGGATCAAGGAGTTTGTGTTTGGTGAGGAGTTTGATTAATTCTGCGCGAAGTTTAGTAGCCCCATCTCCAGACCTTCCGATGATGAGTCCTGGTCGTGAGGTAGAGAGGATGATATGAAGAGCTTTCTGGCTACGCTCGATTTCTATATCAGCCACGAAGAAACCCTTGAGCTTTTTCTCTAGAAAAGATCGGATGAGTACATCACCACGGAGAAATTGGGCATATTTGCCCTTCGTAGCAAACCAACGAGATTTCCAATCTCTGAGGATGCCTAGTCTATGTGAATATGGATGGACTGTGTGAGACATGATAATTAGCTTTTAGCTTTTAGCTTTTTAGTTTTTGGAATTTCTTCGGCCAAAACAATATTGATATGAGAAGTTCTCTTGCGAATTCTGAAAGCTCGACCACGGGACATAGGTAAACTTCTATAAAGAATCTTGCCTCCATCCACGCTGATTTGTTTGACTATCAAATTTTCCATAGGAAGGGATAAATTCTTCGCGTTGGCTATAGCTGAAGCGAGAAGTTTCTGAACTGGGCCAGCTGAACGTTTTGGTACAAAAGAAAGTGTGATCATAGCATCTTCAACCTTCTTACCTCGCACGAGGTTAGCCACACCACGAACTTTTCGAGGAGATTGTCTGTAGTCTGATAATGTGGCTTTTGCTTCTTTCATTTTTTCTGTTTACTGTCTACTGATTACTTCTTGCTTTCCGCTGCGCCCTTGGCTGCTTGAGAAGCAGAGATTTCTGCCTCCTTCTTCTTCTGTTCAAGTTCCTTCTGCATCTTACCTCCGTGCTTCGTAAACTTGCGAGTTAAAGAAAATTCACCGAGACGATGTCCAATCATGTCCTCGGTCACGAATACTTCCACGTGATCCTTGCCGTTGTGTACTCCGAATGTAAATCCGATCATTTCTGGAGCAATCTGGCAGGCTCTGGACCATGTCTTAATAACCCCAGTGGTACCGGGTTTCTTGCCCTCGATTTTCTTCAAAACGCGAGGGTCGACGTATGGGCCTTTTTTGCTTGATCGTGTCATTCTGAAAACAAAAAGCGTCTAGCGCTCTTAGGTGAATATAGTATAGAAATAGAGCTATATTGTCAAACCCGGGCAATGAAAAAGGCCACGATTATCTCGTGGCCCTTGGATCCAGAACGGTCCCTTCACAGATGTGTTACACGACCGAGATGTTCGGCACAATGGTGAACTCGTCGTTCACCACACGGAGCACCGCGAACGGTTGCATCCTCGACGCGGAAACGGGGTTCCCGCATTCGATGATGAAGTTGTTCTGGTTGCGGAAGACTCGCTGGTCGTAGTGGTTCTTCGACAGAAGCGTCCGCACCTCGGCTTCGTGGCCAGGCTGCATACGCTTGTCAACGGCCTTCATGTGATCCTTGTGGACACACACGAGAGTCATACGAACCGTGCTACCATTCGCCCGATCGATCACGAGAAGACGCAACGGAATGTAGTTCTGTGCATCGAGGTCGTGAATGATGTACGAGGTGCGGGTCTGCTGACACTCGAAGAGCTTGCGACCGGTCAGCTGCTTGCCCACGACTGGAGCCGTTTCGCGCTTGAAGTCGTTGACACGTTCGGCCCAAGCCGGAATCTTGACGAAACTCTGGTCCTTCGGATTGATGTTCAGATAGACCATCACTACGGGTGTGGTGCCGAGTTTCGGGGACAACTCTTCGGCAACATTGGCTGCGGTCATAATACACCTCAAAAAGTGGAAGGGACATCAGTAGGCAATTTGCCTATCTACCGAACATCATATCATACTCCATTTTAAAAGTCAAGCACAAAACGAGACGCAGAAAAAGGCCTATGTTTGAGGCCTTTTTCTGCCTATCTGGGTATTATCTAGCGCGACAACCCAAGATTAGTTGTTGTGTTTGTCTGTCATTTCACCGCGAAGCTTCTCGATGAAGCGACCAGCTGCTTCCTGACCACCAAGGCCGAACGAAAGGCCGAGGGCAAGAGAGATAGCAATAACAATACCGGTGAAAAGGGTCTGGCTGAAAGCCGCTGCGATGCCGAGCTGAGAAAGCGCGACAAGGATAGCGAAAATCCAAACTGCCCACTTGCTGATTGTACCGGCGAAATGTGCAGAATGAATTTCTGCAGATTTACCAGCTGTAATCACTACACGTTGAGCAATATCACCAACCACACCTCCGACGAGGAGAATGAGAGCTGCGACAATTACTCTAGGTAGATAAGCGATTACTACTTGTTCTAGGAAGAGGTTCACTTCGGTCAAACCTAATACATTGAAGGATGCTATTAGGAAAACAACGATGACGAACCACTTGACCAATCCGCCGATGAAAGCACCGGAGTCAAGGTTGATACCGCCCCTTCTAAGGACGCCTTCAAATCCTGCTCGTCTAAGAGCTTCATCTACTCGGAGAGAACGGAACACTTGCCAAATTGCTCGGCCAAAGAGTGCACCAACCAACCAACCGAGCATAAGGATGATAAGAGCAACCACAAGATTCGGCACAAAACTTACAACACCAAACCAAAGATTCTGAAAGGAGGCCGTTAAAACGTCGCTCCATGAAGATAACAACATATGTTCTTAACTGAAAATACAGTTAGCTTTTAATTACTACTAAAAGGGTACTTTATTATTATACACCGCATTCTGCACAAAAAAGCATTGTTCCTATTAGGTGTGGATATCCAACTACGCTCCAAGTTTATTCACAATTTTTCTATGGTCAAAGTCCAAAATATCCCTAATTAGCTTGTCATACATGCCCAAACGATAGTTAAAATCAGCGGTTTCAAAGGTGGCATAGCGGATCTCTCGTCCAAGTTCAGCTTCTACGTTTGAGATAGCGTTCACCAATTTGGCCTTTTTCATATGATCCCCCACTACGAGCAAATCCACTCTCGATTCTGGATTATGAAGAAATAGACCAGAAACCAAAAGTAGTTTAACTGTCCCAGCCCGTGAAATTTTTTTTAAAAGTTCTTTGTCTGTCACCGGACCTGCATCTATAAGAAAATTTTCAAGGGCAGAAAGATATGGGTAAGCTTTGTTCAACATAAACCCACTGGAGCGCTTCTTTATAAGTCCTGCCTTAAACAAATCATTGATTTGTTTACGAACAAGACGAGAATTCTCTTTGGTACGACGAATAATTTCACTAGCCTGATAAACACTGTCTGGATTAAAGATAAATAACCTCATCACTTTCACCTTGGCCTCCCCACCGAAGATATTGGATACTGATTTGCTCATGCGGGTATTCTACTCGTAAAAAACAAAGTGCGCCAGCTACCCTTAATTTAAGGATTCGTCACCATTTTTTAAATAGTTTTTCTCACGAATTATCTTCGCATATGTCTTAAAAAGTATTGGGGCTGCTTCTTCTTTAACATCTATTCCATCAATGACACCTGAATAACTTTTTCCTCTACCATTTTCGCTTATCACACAAAATAAACGCACTTTGTGTCCTCTCACTGTGCCTTCGATAATTCCGTCATCAATGGACGGATCGTTTCCACCATATAAACTTGTAAATTTAAGGTCGGCTTCACTGGCAAGGACTTCGTCTGCTCCTGTCAAAATATCTTCTCGTCTTCCAGACAATCCCGCTTCTTCGTCAGTCAGCATTTCATCTGCTTCATATAATTCCTTTAAATTTGGTACGTATTTTTCTGTCATATAGCAATAATTCTATCCTTTAACCCTATTTTTACAAGCTATACAAAAAATCCCCTTTCGGGGATTTTTTATTTTTTATTTAAGTGTAACTTTACCTCCGGCTTCCTCAATTCTTTTCTTGAGTTCGGCAGCTTCTTCCTTCTTCATATCTGTTTTAAGCATAGAAGGAGCGGCGTCTACGAGGTCCTTGGCTTCCTTCAAACCGAGGCCGAGAACTTCCTTTACCACCTTGATAACTGCAATCTTGGCTGCACCACCATCAGTGAGTTCCACGTTGGCAGTAGCCTTCTCTTCTTCGGCAGGACCAGCAGCGACTGCGGGGCCTGATGCGACTGCTGTAGCAGAAACTCCGAATTTGCTTTCGAAAACCTTCACAAGCTCGTTCAAATCGAGGACGGACATGGATTCAATTTCCTCTACAATCTTTTTGAACTTTGCTGGCACTTCTACTTTTGTTTCTTCTGACATATTATTTTCTATTTACTATTTACTATTTACTAATTACTGTCTAATTTTTGCAATTTCGTTAAGCCCAATTGCGAAGCGCTGAATTGGAGAATTGATGATATTCACAAACTTTCCACGTAAAACTTCTAGAGTAGGAATGAGAGCGATCTCTTCCATAGCAGATTTGTCCAAATACTTGCCTTCGAAAACTCCTCCAAGGATTTTCAAGCCCTCTGGAAATTTCTTCTGGAAGTTATGAACTCCTCGCGCTGGAGCGATGAGGTCTTCTCCCCAAGCTACTGCGAGTTCTCCTGTAAGCTCTGGCTGTGTACCTTCGAACTTCTCACCTTCGAGCACACGTTTGGTGAGACTCTTCTTCGTCACAGCGTACGAGACTCCTTCGGTCTTCAAAGCTCTGCGCATTGCGGAAGCTTCAGAAACCTTGAGTCCGTGGAAGTTCACGAATACAAGCGACTTTGCTCCTTTGAGAGCCTTGGTCAACTTGTCTACAATTTCTCCTTTCTTGATTCGTGATATTGCCATTTTTTATAATAAAAACGACCTATTAAATAAGGTCTCGACTTCCATTTTATGGAGTTAGAGAGTGATCTCGGAAGGGCTTATGGATGCCTTCTGTCTTCGACCTTACGAGAACTACTTTATAGGAAAATAGGATTTTGTCAATCCTGTAGTAGAATTTGCCCTCGCAACTCTGTTGCTTCATAGCAATAAGGGCAAATTTCACTACGGGATCAACAAAAAATGCCTAGCTGGTCTGGCTGGGCATTGGGGGGATACGATGAGCAAAGCACTCTCGCAGATGTTTGAGAATCCGTTCTTCGCCGATTAGGATTTCTCCCCTGTTCACCCGCAATTCGGTATGGGGAACATTCTCGTCCGGATCTAGAATCACGGGTAGTTCGTATTTGTTCACGAGAGCAATAATCTTTTTATAATCTGGATCACAAGGACAAAAAACAAGTCTCATCCCAGGATCTTTCTCTTGAGCTCCGCTCATAATAAAATCCTCGGTTAAGTGTCTTTAAAAATTATAACTCCAAAACGCATTACAAAAAATCCCCTTTCGGGGATTTTTGATTTTATTTCTTCCCAACCTTTCGTCTGCGGACAATGTGTTTGTTTGAATATTTCTTTGAGCGTCGAGATTTCTGACCCTTGCCTGTAGGCTTGCCATAAATAGAGATAGCTCGTCTGCGACCACGGCCCTGACGACCTTCACCTCCTCCGTGTGGGTGATCTACTGGGTTCATGGCTGTACCACGCACTGTAGGGCGAATACCGAGCCAACGAGAGCAGCCTGCCTTGCCGAGGTTAATGAGACGATTCTCATCATTCGAAACTTCTCCGATGGATGCCCAACAAGTTTCCATAACCTTTCTCACTTCACTTGAAGGCATTTTCAAATCTACATATCCATCGTCCTTGGCCACCACTTCTACATAATTTCCTCCAGAGCGAGCAATCTTCGCACCACCCTTTGGTTTCAGTTCAACATTATAAACGAAAGTACCCACTGGAATATTTTTCAAAGGTAGACGATTCCCCGCAGTGAGAGCGGCAGTTTCTGACACAATGTATGTCTCACCAACCTTCGCAGATTTATGAAGGAGAACATATCGACGTGCGCCGTCTTTGTAATTCACAACGCCTACAAAACCCGAACGATTTGGATCGTATTCAATAGTCTTCACAGAGAAAGGCACATTCAATTTGTTGTAAACGAAATCAATATCGCGATAGAGTCTCTTGTGCCCACCGCCCTTGTGCCTCGTAGTGATGCGACCAGTGTTGTTCCTTCCATTCGCTCGACGAAAACCTTTCGTGAGGGCCTTCAAAGGTTCAGAAACCGTCATAAATTTCCTAAACTCAACATGAGAAGTTTGTCGCTTGGATTTAGTTGTTGGTCGATATTTTTTCATATTTAAATAGCTTCAATCTTATCGCCCTTCTTCAAATACACATAAGCTTTCTTGCCTCCTGACTTCACACCCTTCTTGCCTCGCACGAAAACATTCTTCGATGGGATGGCGAGGAGTCGAACATCAATAGGAGTCACTTTATAAGTATCTCGAATTGAAGCTTTAACCGAAGCTTTGGTCGCACCCTTCGTCACTTCGAAAACATAAACATTTTGAGTGTTCGCTTTAATAGCCGCTTTCTCCGTTACTCGAGGACGAAGGAGGACACTGTCTGGTTTGATGTTTAAGGAAGTCATATTATTTTGAAATATTTTGGCCAGGGAAAACTTTGATAGCATTCTCCGGATTCTCTATAACCAAATATTTGTATTTCATTAGAGACAACGGATCGAGGTTGCGAGCTTCTTTGACTTCTATGTTGCCTAGGTTGTTCATTGACCTCTCGATTTCTTTATTCTTGCTTGCAAGAGCGACGAGAGTGGCATTCTTCTTTTTCAAGAATAATCTCTCGAAACCCTTCACACCGGCAAGTGATTTGATAGCCACAATCGCCAATTTGGTTTTAGGTTCCTTGAGAGAAATAGAATCTACAAAGAGTATTTCTCCATCTTTGAATTTTCTCGAGAGGATAGTGTAGAAAGCTTTGGATTTCATTTTCTTCGAAACTTTTCTCTCAAAGTTTTTGTCATTCCTTGGACCATGAGTCACACCTCCTCCAACCCAAATAGGTGAACGAGAAGAACCGTGTCGAGCTCGACCAGTTCCCTTCTGTTGCCACGGCTTCTTTCCTCCTCCACGAACTTCTCCACGAGTTTTAGTATGAGCAATTGGTTTTCGCTTGGAAGAATTCAGAGAAGTTACTACCTGATGAACCAAGTCTGCATTCCAAGGCAAGCCAAAAAGTTCTGGACGTAGTGTGAGCTTTCCTTTCTCCTTCGCATTGATGTCGTAGATTTTGGCTTCCATGGTAATTTTATTCTTTGCTCTTTACTTCCACTTTCGAACCGCGTCGTCCAGGGACAGCACCGCTCACCAGAATTTCATTCGTTTCAGGAAGAATCCTCACAATCTTTAAATTCTTGAAGGTCATTCTGTCTCCTCCCATACGACCGGCCATTCTCATACCCTTGGCTACACGACCCCCCGCACGAGCACCTCCCCCGATGGAACCCGGCTCTCGTTCAGAGTGCTTCTGTCCGTGTGAACGTCTGCCTCCACCGAAACCGTGTCTCTTCACTACACCTTGGAAACCCTTGCCCTTGGTAGTACCAGAAATAGTGACATTTTCTCCTTCAGAAAAAATTTGCATATCTTCTGGCTTCTCTCCTCCAACTTGAAGCACGGTCACAGCAGAGACTGTGCCATTTTCCTCAAAGACTTGAGTCATATTTACCTTTTTGGCAAGAAGAAATTTCATTGTTTTTACTCTAGCAGAAACACCACACTATCCTTATATGAGCTTGACGTCAATGTTTACTCCAGAAGGTAGAGAGAGATTGGTTAATGACTCTATAATCTTTGGAGTAGGGTTCACTATATCGATGAGCCTCTTGTGTATTCGCATTTCAAATTGTTCTCGCGCATTTTTGTATACGAATGCAGATCGGTTCACGGTATATTTCTTGATTTCAGTAGGCAGAGGGATCGGGCCCTGGATCTGTGCATCATAGCGCAGAGCGGTATCGATAATCTGCTTGACTGAGAGGTCAAGAACTTTTGACTCATAAGCTCGCACACGAATGCGGAGCTTCGAGGCTTCAGCTTCCTTATCTTTGGTCACAGCTTTAGGCTTTGTAACTTTTGGAGATTTGGAAACTTTTTCTGAAAGTACTTTTTTTGCTTTTACTGCCATGAATTATCTTTAGGCAACAATTTTCGTCACCACTCCGGCACCCACAGTCTTGCCACCCTCACGGATAGCGAAACGGTTTTGAGCTTCGAGAGCGACTGGAGCCACGAGTTTGACATTGAAGGTCACTGTGTCTCCTGGCATAACCATCTCAACACCTGCGTCCAATGTTACTTCACCAGTCACATCAGTAGTTCTGATATAGAACTGTGGTTTGTATCCAGTGAAGAATGGAGTGTGACGACCACCTTCCTCTTTCTTCAAGATATAAACTTCAGCTGTGAATTCTGTGTGAGGAGTAACTGAACCCGGCTTCGCAAGCACTTGTCCTCGGTGAAGATCTTCTTTCTTCGAACCACGGAGAAGGATTCCTGCGTTGTCTCCAGCTTGTCCGTCTTGGAGAGACTTGTTGAACATTTCGATACCAGTGACTGTAGTCTTCGTAGTATCCTTGATACCCACGATTTCTACTTCTTCACCAACCTTGATTCGTCCACGTTCAATACGACCAGTCACCACTGTACCTCGACCTTCAATAGAGAAGATGTCTTCGATAGGCATGAGGAAAGGCTTGTCCAAATCTCGAACTGGAATTGGGAAATAGGTATCGAGAGCCTTGACCAATTCAAGAACCTTCAATGACCATTCGTCTGTATTGTCCTTGGCTTCAAGAGCTTTCAAAGCTGAACCTCGGATAATAGGAGCGTTTTCTCCATCGAATTCATATTTCTTCAAGAGATCACGAACTTCCTCTTCAACTAGGTCAATGAGTTCCTTGTCAGGTACCATATCGCACTTGTTGAGGAAAACAATAATCTTGGGCACACCAACCTGCTTTGCAAGAAGGATGTGTTCACGAGTCTGAGGCATCACTCCGTCGGTCGCAGCTACCACGAGGATAGCGCCGTCCATTTGAGCGGCACCGGTAATCATGTTTTTGATGTAGTCGGCGTGTCCTGGGGCGTCTACGTGAGCATAGTGTCTCTCATCTGACTCGTATTCGCTGTGAGAAAGAGAAATCGTGATTCCTCGAGCCTTCTCTTCAGGAGTCTTGTCGATATCATTCACGCTCTTAACCGTAGCCACATTTCCTGCGCGGTGAAGCACATTGAGGATTGCTGCGGTGAGAGTTGTCTTGCCGTGGTCAACGTGACCGATGGTTCCTACGTTGATGTGAGGCTTCGAACGATTAAATTCTGCTGCCATATTAGTAAATAGTTATTATTAAATTAAGTAGTAGAAATTCTAAAGCGAAGGGAGCGCGCGAGAACATTTGCTCTCTTCGATTCAGAACCTGTTTGAACGCGTAATAAAGCCATATTTTCATTCGGTCTATAAAGATAAAATCTCAAAGAGCCAAAATAAACGGCACTTAACGCGTAGGGCATATCTTAACAAAAGGTGGAAAATAGTCAAATGTTCCCTATATAAAAACAAAAAAAGACCCACAAATTAGATTGGGGTCTAGTTCACAGGCTGGGAAGCACCATTTCTGGCAAACTGGAAGTACTTCCGATCGGCGAGGATCTGGCCATCGAGATGCTTCGAGAGCCAACGGTTGATGCGCTCGAGATCCTCCTCGGTGATCCTGGTTTCTCCGTGTGACCACACTGTGCGGTGCACACAGCCCGTCTGACCAAGGGCGACCACGAAGGACTGTATCTTCCAATCCTTCTTGAAGCGTGCCACGAGGGCATTCACTTCATTAATGGTTGGTTGCGCCGGGTTCTTGCAATCAGCCGTATTCGACTGACTTGGCGCAGAAGAAACAGAAGGACCTTCATGTACAACATCGAAATCCGGACCGCCGTACATAAGCATACTCCCGGTAGGGGTGGGCCTGCCTTCAGACTTTGTGCTGCCCTAAACTATATTACACAAAATTTAGAAAAGAAAAAGGCCCCACGAATGGTCAGTGTGACCTTTCGTGGGGCCGAAACCCCAACTGCTTACGCCGACTTCTTCTTGCCGCCGCCCGTGTTCGTCTTCATCGACGCACGACGCTGGCGGTCCATCTCGCGCTTGTCAGCGGAGCGCCCGTGCCGCGAGGGCCGGATCGAGCCAGCGATGCCGCTCTCCCTCGGGAAGAGATCTTCCGGGTAGAGCCGAACGACGAGCTTGACGATGACGATCGCGAAGCCCTTCTCCTCGTTGTGGTAGATCTCCTTCGAGAAGACAGCGGCATACATCTCGCCGTTCATCTTCGGAACAACCGGAGATGCGTTGTCCACGACGTAGAGGGTCGTGAACTCGGCGTCCTTGTCGTAGACGGACGCCTGCCACTGGTCCATCCTCGTCTTCGGGTGCTTTCCGCGCATGAACTCCAGCGCGAAGTCGTACTCGACGTCGAGGACTTCATCGTCGGTCTCGTCCTGGTTCTCGACGAGTCCGGGCTCAACGACCTTGTCCTCAATCGCCTCGATGAGGTCAACCGCGATGATCACGAACGTCTTCGCTTCGTTCTGGAACACCGTACGACCGGCGGAGCACTTGAAGTGCTTCTGGACGGACGACGGCTGAAGTGCGGACCGCGTGTCGGGCACGTAGACAACGGTCCTGTGACCATCCGTCTCATCAGCCTTCCACTGCAGTCCGCCCTTGCTCATGTTCTTGCCGAGGTAAAACGTCAGGTCGAGCATGCTATGCTCCTGCCCTACTGGGCGGAGGGGGTATGACAACAGAACATCAGTACTGTGTTTATCATAGCACACTCTGTTTTTAAAGTCAAGCACTTTATTGCCTAAACAACAAAAAACAGCTCAACAGGGCTGTTTTTTGTACTAACTAGAAGCTATCTTACACCTTCCCTCCAGTCCTAGCTTCGATAATTTCCAATTCTACGTTCTTTGGAACTATTGCATAGTGATCAAACTCCATAGTGGATGAACCACGGCCTTCGGTCATAGAACGGAGAGCAGTAACATACCCGAACATTTCAGAAAGAGGCACTTTGGCTCGCACAACCTTCAATTCGTTTCTATCTTCCATGGCTTCAATCTGTCCACGTTTACCCGAGAGATTACCTGTGATGTCGCCCATGAATTTCTCTGGAACAACCACTTCAATTTTCATAATCGGTTCAAGGATGACTGGCTTGGCTTTCTTGGCAGCTTCTTGGAAAGCTTGTGAGGCGGCAATCTTGTAAGCAATTTCAGAAGAGTCCACATCGTGTGACGAACCGAAGTTGAGTTCACAAGAAATATCCACCATCTTGTAGCCCGCGAGGATTCCTCTGTCCATTGCTTCCTTCACTCCCTTCTCTACTGCAGGAATAAATTCTTGAGGAATGATACCTCCCTTGATAGCATCTACGAATTCGAAACCTTCTTCTCTGTGTGCGTTCTTTGGTACCTTTTCTTCTGGATCATATTTTGGCAATGGTTTGATTTTGATTCTCACGTGACCGTACTGACCCTTGCCTCCAGTTTGTTTAATATATTTGTTTTCAACTTCTGCTTCACCCGTGATAGTTTCTTTATAAGCCACTTGAGGTTTGCCCACGTTTGCCTCGACGCTGAATTCACGCTTCATACGGTCAACGAGAATTTCGAGGTGAAGTTCACCCATTCCCATGATAACTGTCTCGCCGGTTTCTTGATCAGATTTAATTTTGAAAGTCGGGTCTTCATCTGAAAGACGTTTGAGAGCCATACCCATCTTCTCTTGGTCTGCTTTGGTCTTTGGTTCAATACGAAGAGAGATAACTGGTTCAGGGAAAGTAATTTGATCGAGAATAATTGGATTAGCTTCATCACAAAATGTATGGGAAGTCTTCGCATCCTTGAGTCCCACCGCAGCGGCGATTTCTCCAGCGAAAACTTTCTTCACTTCCTCACGATCGTTGGCTTGGAGACGAACGATACGTCCGAGGCGCTCCTTCTTGCCTGTGGTTGAATTATAAATATAAGTACCTGATTCAATTGTTCCAGAATAAACGCGGAAGAATGTTAGTTGTCCGACGAAAGGATCTGCCTGAAGTTTGAATGCAAGGGCAGAGAAAGGTTCCTCGTCTGATGCATGTCGAAGCACTTCTTCACCAGTGTTTGCATCAATGGCTTTAATCGGAGGAATGTCTAATGGAGACGGAAGGAGATCAACCACTGCATCGAGTACGAGCTGAACACCCTTGTTCTTCAAAGCTGAACCTGTGTAGACAGGGAAAACTTTGTTCATAATCACGGCCTTGCGGAGAGTCTCAACGAGTGCGGGCAGAGCAATTTCTTTGCCTTCTAGAAACGCAGTCATCAAATCATCATCATTCTCTACAATTCTCTCTACTAATTCAGCACGATACTTCTCTGCATCTGCTTTGAGGTTTTCTGGAATTTCTTTCTCTATAACCTGACTACCCATATTGCCTTCGAAATAATACGCCTTCATTTTCAAGAGATCTACTACACCTTCATGTTTTTCTTCTTCACCAATTGGAATCTGCATCCTCACCGCTTTTTTAGAAAGTCTATCGAGAATAGTTTTGTATGAACGTTCGAATGATGCTCCTATTCTATCAAGTTTATTTATAAAGCAAACACGAGGCACTTGAGCTTCTTCAGCATAGCGCCAGTTTGTTTCTGATTGAGGTTCTACTCCGGCCACACCGTCGAAGACGACTACCGCTCCGTCGAGTACACGCAAACTTCTTTTAACTTCTACGGTGAAATCGATGTGCCCTGGGGTATCAATAATATTGAAACGATATTTATTTTCTTTCTTCTCGTGAGCTTCTTTGGTCAAATATGAAGGTGCCCAGAAACAAGTGATGGCGGCAGCGGTGATGGTGATACCTCTCTCTCGTTCCTGCTCCATCCAGTCTGTAGTGGTATCTCCTTCGTGCACTTCGCCGATTGAGTGTTGAGCTCCAGTATAAAATAGCACTCGCTCTGATGTAGTCGTCTTCCCAGCATCGATGTGAGCGATTATTCCGAAGTTCCTAACTCTTTCTAAAGGGTAGTCTCTTTCCATATATTATTTGTTATGCGCAACCTGCCCGCCATCGCTGCGCTCAGGCGCTGGCAGGCGGGTGATTCCAAAATTTCGTACTCGTTCTAGTGGATAGTCTCGTTCCATGTGGTTTTAGAAAAATAAAAGGCAGTTTCCTGCTTCCGACAGAATACAGCAAGTTAATCAAATAATCAAATAAAAGATTTGACAACAGTAGGGTGATGAGTAGTATTGCTTGCGATATGCGGTGCATATCATTTGTACAAACCATGTGACGGTGTCACAAAAAAGGGAGGAAAAATGATCGTCAAACTGAGGTTGTCAGAAGTTTCCTGGCGCAAACTTCGTGAATTCTTGCACAGCAAGGACAACGATGTGCCTGACCCAGTAATCGAGGATGGTTGGAAGCACGCATGGATTTTGCCCCTTGGACTAGATCACAAACTCGCCACTCTCATGGAGGATGTGAGGGTAAAAGATAGCGAGCGCGGGTCTGTGTACCTGGTGACACTTGAGGTCCATGTCGTGTTTGAACTCTTTCGTCAGGGAGGTCCCCCAAACAAGGGTGTGTATAATTGCTGGTATAGGGTTCCGGAAGATTATCTCCTGAAACTCTTCCGTGTTATCGGCATATTCACGCCAGGCGGAACTGATTTCAACCCCGAGAATCCGCGTAACTCAAACACTCCTCAACGAGACGCGTGATTCATTATTTGCCGGCCACTTGCTAGTGGTCGGCTTTTTTAATTATCTCTGACAATATTTTTTACTTATAATGCAACAAAAACCCGGTTTAACCGGGTTTTTTGATTTATTTATAGTGAGCGTGCCGAACTACCATGCAAAATGCGCGAATGCTTTATTCGCTTCAGCCATTTTATGAGTATTTTCTCGTTTGCGGACTGCGTCTCCTTCGTTCTTCGAAGCCGCAATCAATTCTTCAGCAAGTTTCACATGCATTGGCTTGCCTTTCTTGCTTCGAGCGGCTTCAATAATCCATTTCATTGATAGCTGTTGTCGTCTTTCTGGGCGAACTTCACGAGGAATCTGGTAGTTCGCACCTCCAACACGCCTGGAACGCACTTCCATAGTTGGACCAGTGTTTTTTAGTGCAGATTCGAAAATTTCTAGAGGATCGGCCACCTTTTCAATCTCCTTAATAGAATCAAACGAACGATAAACAACTCCACGCGCGGTAGTCTTCTTGCCCTCGAGCATTAAATAGTTAATAAACTTCGCGACTTTCTCTGAATCGAAGCGAGAATCTGGGATTAACTTTGGTTTGGCTTTAAGTTTGCGTCTCATGATTATTTAGCTTTTTTAGGTTTCTTCATACCGTATTGGCTTCGGCCCTTGCGTCTGGTCTCTACTCCGCCGGCATCGAGCACACCTCGCACAATAGTATAACGGAGACCGACATCCTTCACGCGACCGCCTCGGAGAACAACTACGGAGTGTTCCTGCAGGTTGTGACCAATACCTGGGATATAAGCCGTGACTTCTTGACCATTGGTGAGGCGAACACGAGCGATTTTGCGGATAGCGGAGTTAGGTTTCTTTGGAGTCTTTGTAGTCACTTTGATACATACACCGCGCTTGAAAGGAGAGTTGTAGAAAACTGGACGGTTTTTAATAGTATTGAAACCACGCATAAGAGCCACCGCCTTTGGTTTGCGGGTGAGTTTGGTTCGCTTTCGTCTCACTAGTTGATTGATTGTGGACATACAAAAACCTCCAAATGGAGACTGTAACTCTACTAGAAAACTTATAAAAACGCAATACGAGTGAAATTATAGAGATACTCCAGTAATAAGTGTGAATAAAATAGTGATGAGGGGCGAGATAAATTGCCAGAGAAAGAAAATGAAGAAGATAACGAGAACGAAACCGTAGCGTTCGAGGAATCCTCGAAGTTTGAACGTGCTTTCAGGGAAAATAGCGAAGAGAACCTTCGAACCATCGAGGGGAGGAAGAGGAACGAGGTTGAAAACCATAAGCAAGAGGTTCATGAATACGATGACAGAAGTGATTTGCAAGAATCCAAGACTAAAACCATTGGCTACACCGAATCTCAACAAAATTCCAAAAATAATCGCGAGGATTAAATTCGAAGCCGGACCGGCGATGGCCACGAAGGCTTCACTCCATCTTCCTGGACGCAGATTATACGGATTATAAGGCACCGGCTTCGCCCAACCGAGTATAAATCCAGCATGAGTGAAATAAAGAATCATCGGCAGGATAATAGAACCAAACAAATCCAAATGTTTGATTGGATTAAGGGTGAGCCGGCCTTCAAGCTTGGCCGTCGGATCCCCAAGATAGTTCGCCATATAACCGTGCGATACCTCGTGGATAACCACAGACATGATGAGTATGGCTATTTGAAAAATAAATTCGAATTGCATTGTGCAATTATACACCAAACAACATCAACCAACTCTTCAAATTTATTCTTCTAGTAAACTTTCCAACTCTTTTCCTAGCGCCTCACCTTTCTCTTTTTCCTCAGGCAAAAGAGCGTCATAATACTCTTGAAATGAATAACACTCAACATTTTCAACCTTATCTTTTTTTCCATTTAAACCACGAGATGTATCGTAATGCGTTCTTTCTATATTAATGTAAGGTCTTTTTTCATTATCTTCTAATGTAACAGTTGTACTTTCTACTGGGTGACTACCACCACCACCAAAACCACTCCCGGAATAATGAACAGTGCTGTAATCAGCATGTTCATTTCTTATTGGAAATCCACCACGAAAAACTAACGGCCAAAATTTTTCCACACCCCCCCGATAAGCTGAATAGCCAGTAGAAGGTGATAAATCATTTCTCGGTTTTATTTTATTCAACAATAAAAGAATTTTTTGAGAATCTGGATTCTCTCGGTTCCTAATATTTTCCATTTGTTTATCAGTCACTTCCAACCTTGGTTCTCCGTTTGAACTAGGAACAAATTTAGCACTATCTATTGGAAATTCATTTCTACCTTTATTACCTAAAATAAGTTCTGCATCTGAAATAGTGCGAGATTCAGTTAACTTAGCTTTTTCCTCTGGGGTAAATTTTTCCATTTTCTAATATTTATTTGATTTAACACCCCAATTCTACCCCCCCATCAGAATTACAAGTCATTAAAACCCTTCCTTTGAGCCACAAACAAAAACAACCATATACATCTATAATCCGCTATAGCGTGAATTAGATGTATTGATGACTATGCTGTATGTGTTGAATAGAAAAATTAACCCAATTTAAACACTTCTCTCAAGTGTTTATCATTCTCAATTTCATCCACAATCATATAAAGAAGGTCTTTGCCTATCCCCAAATCTGTTTTCAGGAGACCAATTATGTTTTCACAATCATAGGGATAAACCCAGACGCTGTCCTGTAGTCTTTCAAATCCGGCAGATACAAAAAGATTTCTGACTTGATCTCGAATTTTTTTCTTTTTTTCTGGAATATCGAAAATCACTACTCGCCACTTTTTATCCCAATGTTTTGGTTTATTTAATTTATAATCAGCAATTTCCCACAGGCGCAAAGTTTTCTCTCCCTCGTGGGTTAATTGATAATGACCGTCTTTATAGACAAGTAATCCACGCTTCACAAGTTTACTAGCTGAAGACTTTATAATCTCGCTCTGTCTCAAGTTTGGTAATAATCCTAATTTACCCATAGCACCCAGAACTTGAGGAGCAACAAGAGCTACGGCCAAAACTCCAGTTGTTGCAATGGCGCGAAGAACTATCTTCTGTATTTCTCCACGTCTAGCTTTTTTCTTGCTTTTAATTTCTACTTTTCCCATACATCTATAACCCGCTATAGCGTAATTATAGTGTATTAAGAAATAAAAGACAAAAACCAATAGGTGGGGTTAATTTGCAAGAATTACGTTTTATGTTAATCTATTGCAACTATGGCAAGAATTTGTCCAGTCAACAAAAAGGGGTCAATTATGGGTGGAGGCTACTCCAACCGAACTCGTGCTACCCAATTCAACCCTACAGGAATGGTTAGAAAGTACCCAAACCTTCAGAAGAAGCGTATTTATGTACCTGAACTCAAGAAAACCATCACTCTCACCCTCTCAACCAAGGCCATCAAAACTATCCAGAAACGCGGTGCTCACAGCGTTCTCAAGAAAGCGGGAATTATTTAACCTCCAAGGTTTGTCCGTCTGTTTCAAATTCGATTGTTCCTAAATCAATAGTTGAGAGAATTTTCGCTCCGACTTGATTTAAAATATCTAAAACGTCTTTGTGTGGATGACCGTATCTATTATTTAAGCCAGCAGAGATGATAGCGTATTCGGGATTCACAGCAGTGGCATAAGGAAGCGAAGTAGAAGTTTGAGAACCGTGATGCCCCACCTTGAGCACACTACTTTTTAAATCAGAAGGGTCAAGTGCAAGAAGAAGATACTCTGCATATTTTGGAGAATCTCCGGTAAGTAAAAAACTTTCATCTCCATAAATTAATTTCGCCACGATTGAGGCATCATTCGTTTCCCAATTTGTCACATCTCTATTAGGAAATAAAATTTCAAGCCGTGCTCCGTCTCCAAAATCAACAACCATTCCTCGACGAGCAAGAATATTTGGAATATTTTTATTTTTAATTTCTTTTTCTAAAACCAGATGCACATTGTTCGGCGACTTCACTCCCGGTTCGAGGTACGCTCCGATATCATATCTATTAATAACATCCACCAATCCTCCAATATGATCTGCGTCCGGATGTGATCCTATGACCACATCTATTCGTCTATCACCGAAAGGCAAAATTTTTCCTAACTCTGTGAGCACTTTCGAATTCGGTCCTCCATCAATGAGAAGTCTCCCGTGTGTTGGAGAATCAATAAATATAGAATCTCCTTGACCAACATCGAGGAAATAAATACTTAGAATATCACTCGGCCGTTTCTCATAAATTATCACCCAGACTGCGAGGTTTGTGAGCAATAAAATACTCAATATACTTTCTCTCCAGTACTTTCTTATGAAATCCATAAACATAGTATAATTGGTCTTATGAAAACATTCACAGAACAAAAATTTAACATTCCTAAATTGAAAGGCATATCAGAGAAAACTATTGAAGAGCACCTGAAGCTTTATGCAGGGTATGTGAAAAATGCGAATGACATACTCGCCTCGGGACAATACGATCGCCGCTTCCCATTCGAATTCAACGGCATGAGAAACCACGAACTATACTTCTCTCATTTCGAAGGCGGACCTCAACCTCTCTCACCGGAGAGTCCTTTGATCCAAGCCGGATTTGATTTAGAAAAATTTAAAGCCCTCGCCCTTACCCGCGGAGTAGGTTGGGCCATGCTCGTCTGGGATCCAGTATCAAAACAACTTTTGAACAATTGGGTTGATGAACAACACCTGGGCCAACTCTCCTCTTGTACTCCAATCCTCGCACTGGACATGTGGGAACATTCCTACGTCGCAGACTACCAACCGAGTGGCAAGAAAAATTATGTAGAAGACTTCTTCGCAAACCTAAATTGGAATACGGTTGAAGATAATTTCAAAAAGGTAGAGTAGAATTTTCTTTCTTGTGTAGAAACGTCAGGAACCAAACATAGAACACATATAGGGCAAGCATCGCCCAAATTGGGAATGATGAAACATTTATACTGGCCCAAGAGAGATTGCCGAGGAGGTGTGCAACAGAGAGAATCCAAGAGAGTAGCAGGTGCGAGACATAGGTAAATGGAAGGGCGAAGAACGAACTTGCGTACGTAAGTATGGTTGCGATGAAACCAACCAACATCGTATAAGGTATGAATACAAGAATGAGGATGTTTGAAATCAGAGACACAATTGAGACATTCCCCATAGAATAAAGAAGGAATGGCAAAACGAAAATTTGGGTAGAGATGGTGGCCGAGAGAATTTGTTTCATTCCCCATGCTTCGCCAAGACCTCGCAGAACAGACCACTTCACAATATATGTCTCAATAATCGGCGAGACATAAATCATCGCGAGGGTCGCGAGCATACTTAACTGAAACGAAGGATCAAAGATTAAAATTTTTGGATTCTCTACGAGCATGAGAAAACCTGCAACCAGAAGTGCGCGATGTACTGAATAACCTCGCCCAAACATTTTGCCAGAAACAGCGATGAGGGCCATGATGGCAGCCCGCACAACGGTCGCACTCGCCCCGGTCATAAGCACGAAGAGAATGATGCCGAAGATTGAAACACTCGAAGCGATGCGGAGAGAAAGAAAACCTAGAATTCGCTTAAAAAATTCAGCCACAATCATAATGTTGTAGCCCGAGAGGACAACAATATGAACAACACCCGCACGTTTGAATTCATCAATGACGGACGCGGGTAAAGCCTGCTTCCCAGACACCAATAATCCTGCGAGTAAACTGGATTCGGGTTCAACCAGAATAGACTTCATTTTGTTCACGAAACTTTCTTTGATTTTTAAAAGTCTCGCTCTAACTGCATTTCCATTATCACGAGAAATTGTATTCACTTGAGCAAAGCTCATCGTGTAGTAGATATCGTCTTTGGATAAATACGCACCATAATCAAAATTTCTACCCGAATCGCTTTCTGCAATAATCCCCGGCTTCTCTAACTTGCCGTCAATTTTAATTTCATCTCCGTATTTAATATCCGAATAAAGATTGGTACTGACCAAAACTTTCTCTCCATTGTCTGATTTGAAAACGAATCGCATATTTTTCTCCCTCACTTCTGGTTCGCCCACTACTACTCCAGTGAAGACTGGCGTTTCTTCCATATGAAAATCTTTTATTGCGTAGCGAAGTGACCCAAGAGAAAAAGCCAAGATTAATAAAACCAGAATCACGATCTCCCTCTCCACTTTACCCAAGTAAAGTCGCTGGGAAACAAAAATTGCAACAGAGATAACTAGCATGAGCAGAGAGAAGAGAGGCGGGATGTAAACAAAAGATGAAACTAAAATTCCAAAGATGAAACTCCAAATAAAAACAAAAATATTTATATGCCTATGCTCTAAGAGAGATTTTATATCCATGCTTCGAACCGTTGTATAAAATTGGTTTCTCGCTGTCAGCAAACGTGGTGGCAATCACATCGCACCTCTCGTTCGCGGGAATACCGGCATGCCCGCGTATAATTTTCCATTCAATATCCTTACCTTCGGTCACTTTCAAAAGTTCTTGCCACAAATCCTGATTCTCCACCGGCTTCTTCGAGGCGGTCTTCCAACCCTTCTTCTGCCAATTATGAATCCAGAGTGTGATTCCTTTCAGAACGTATTCTGAATCTGTATGGAGGGTTATAGAAGTAGGGAGTAAGGAGTAGGGAGTAAGAAATTCAAGCACTTTAATACATGCAGTTAATTCCATTCGATTGTTAGTCGTGTGGTTCTCCCTCCCTCCGAGTTCTGTAACCCATTCTTGATTCTTACTTCCTACTTCCTGCTTCTCGCTTTTCTCAAAAGCGACAACCACTCCCCACCCTCCTGGTCCAGGATTCCCCTTCGACGACCCATCAGTAAAAATTGTTATCATCTATTCATTATAAACGAAAAGCCCCACGAAACCTTGTGGGGCTTCGTGGGGCGAACTACTTGGCGATGGTCCAAATGTACTGAGATGAGCTGTACCCGGAGAACTGGTAGTGAACCATCACGGCTTTCACCGTGTCACCGACCGCGAACTTCTTGGTGTTGTCGACGAGTAGCTTGCGAACATCGGCGGGATTGTCAGTCCAGACGACAGTCACATACGAGAGACTCGTACCGGAGATCGAAACCGACGCCTCGCTCACAACTGCGGAGTGTGGAGCATCCGTAATATCCAAGCCGATTTCCGGCTGGCGCACAGGTACTGGACCACACGCGGAAGCGACCACCGCGGCAAGCATGAGAACGAACAGGGTGAGACCCTTCATTGAAACCGTCCTTTTCTGAGGTGGGCCTGCTTAATCTTTTCTAATTATACACCTTTCTAATCTATTGTCAAGCAATTTAGCTTAAAATCCTTATTCTAAGCCATTATTTCTATGATTCGGAGACGAACTTCTGGGCGATTGCGGAAATAGGACTTCTCGAGGTGGGCGGTGAGAGTTATGGGTGTACCAGGAATAAGCGGGGTTTTCGTATTTTCTATGGTATTAAAAAATGATATGGCTTTTGTTCCATTACTAAAAACGATTTCCAAATGGTCTCCAGTTTTCCCGAAGTTCTTGGCCGATCTGATTTCTGCATTTTTTATATGAAAAACTGGCTTCGGATTCCCCATTCCAAACGGAGCAAGCATCGAAACAGTTTGCCAGAGATTTTCGTTTATATCCTTTAGTTCTATTTGGATCTTATCATTGTTACCTTCTTTGGTTTCAATTTGAGATAAATTCTGAAGAGCATTAGATAATGAATCTTCGAGGGCTACGATTTGTTCAAGCGTCGCAGAAAATCCTCCTGCACCAGCGTGTCCACCAAATTCTAGAAACGAATCCTTCGCTCCATTCATCAAATCAAACAAATTATATCCATTGTATGAACGACACGAACCCTTGAGAACGTTGTCTCCATCTCTCCCCCACACAAACGCCGGTCGCATATATTCTTCAACCAGAGAATTAGCTACGAGACCGAGTAGAGAAGGTCTCCACTCTGGATTCCCTACTACAATGACAGAATTTATTTTTTCTCTAGCTTCCAAATGCTTCTTCGCATCCTTCACCAGACTGGCTACGATGCCCTTGCGCTCATTATTTATTTTTTCCAGATGGTCGGCGAGGATTTCTGCTTCGTTCTGATCTGTGGTGGCCAATAAATTGAAAGCGTCCTCTGGTTTCCCCATCCTCGAAGCAGCATTAATGCGCGGAGTAATCATAAACGTCACATCATCTTCGGTCAGATGTTTCTGATCCAAATTTATTTTTTTAAAGAGAGCCGAGAGTCCAGGGCGCGGAGATTTGCGCAGAACATCCAAGCCATACTTCGCAAACACCCTGTTTTCTCCTACAAGCGGAACCATATCAGAAAGCGTCGCGATGCCCACCATATCCAGTGACCATTTCTCCATCCCCTCTTTTATTTCAAATCTCTCTTTCTGCAAGATAGCTTGGACAAGTTTATAGGCCAGAGTCGCACCACAGAGCTCTTTGAATGGATATTCAGACTTTTTTATCTTTGGATTAACTATCGCATAAGCCTTGGGCAATTCATCTGACTCATGATGGTCTGTGATGATAACGTCTATGCCTTTTTTGTTCGCGCTAGCAATTTCCTTAATGTCCGCCGTACCACAATCCACCGTGATCATAAGTTTGGCCCCACGCTCTGCTATCTCATCCACCGCCTCCATGTTTAAACCGAAACCTTCGTCATGCCTATGAGGAATATAGAAAGAAACATTTTCATACTTCGCACGTTTGAAAAAATCTGCCAGGACTACTGCCCCAGGGATACCGTCTGCATCATAATCAGAAAAAACCACGATGTGCTCACTGCCCTGCATTGCCTTTATAACCCTGTCTCTGGCCTTCTCCATGTCCGGCAGGAGGAGAGGGTCATGAAGTTTGCCATAACTAGGACGCAGAAAATCCTCGAGTAGCTCGGGCAAAATTCCCCTGGCCTTAATCAGAGATTCGAAAATCTGTGGGAAGTGCATAACTGACATTGGCTCATTCTAGCACGTGGCCGTGTATTGTATTATTATGAGACTTATGAAAAACAACCCACAAAAAGGCTCTTTGATAGAACCCATACTTATCCTCACCGCTCTCTGTATAGTCATATTCGTTTTTATTATGCCAACTCGTCAACTGGGCCCAACAAAGAGTATTTTCTCTTTAAGTGGCGATTCTTATAATCAAAATTCTGAAATAAAGACAAACTCTAACGGCAAACCTAATCCAACAAAAAATTCGACGTATTCAAACTCAATTTCTCTTTCAAGGGGTAATGCTTCTAATTCTATTCAACCTTATGAAGAATATATTTCTATAGAAAATCGTGGAGACACGTCTGTAGACATTACGGGATGGAAACTCAAGAATGCGAAGAATGAACGTCCTTATTCAGTAAGCGGAAGTCTCCAATATTTCCCCGCAGATGAAGTGATCATACCCAGAGCTTCTATTTTCATTTCTCCAAGTGGTAACATCGCTCAACAAAACATCGTTTTGAAAAAAAATGAGAAAGCCATCATCACTACTGGATCAAACGGAGTGCGAACTCCATACGCTATTGTGAACTTCAAAGAAAATAAATGTTCTGGATATTTGGAAGATTTGCCTGAATACAGTTTCACTCCACAATTATCTATGAATTGTGCCCGACCGAGCAATGAGCCAGGGGCACAATCGCTCGAAGTGTCGTGTCAAAAATATCTTGATTCAATGCGATCTTGTCACACTCCAAAATTTGAAACGACCGATAGACAAGGTAATGTTTGCAGTAATTGCGTAGACGGCAACTCCACTCTTGGATCTTCGTGTGTAGCTTTTATTAAATCGCATTTTAGTTATTCTGGTTGCATTGCCAACCATCAAAACGATTCTGATTTCTCTCTAAATACTTGGAGAGTTTTCCTCGGCCGAACATGGGAACTTTGGGCCAAAGATCATGAAACTATCTCTCTCTTCGATTCATCAGGAAATTTAGTCGATTATGAATCATACTAGAATGACCGACCCGAACTGCATTTTTTGTAAGATTGTTAATAAGAAAATTCCCGCCGAAATTGTTTATGAGGATAATGAAATGATAGCTTTTCTTGATATTAATCCACTTGTTAGTGGTGATCTTCTTTTGATCCCCAAGGAACATCATGAAAGAATGCCTGACGTGCCCGATAATTTATTAAAAAATATTTTCCTAAGAGCCAAACACTTGATGTCACCAATGAAAAAGGCTCTTGGGGCTGATCCAATTGCATTGATTGTTTGGGGAATGGACGTCCTTCACTTCCATATACATCTAATTCCTCGTTATCAGAACGATGGTATACAATTCTCACCATCAACAAAATATGAAAGTGTTGAAAAAATGAAAGAGGTCGCAGAAAAAATTAGAGAAACTATTTAATACACCTCACCCCTGCCCCTCTCCTTGCTAAGGCGAGGGGGGGCTAATGCAGGACTTCTCTGATTTTCTTTATTATCATTGTCAGATTATTTTCTACCTCTTCATTTTTGAATCTCAATACTTGGTAATTCAAGTCTCTAAAAAAGTTATCTCGAATAAAATCATATTCTTTTTGAGCTTTGGAATTATGTATATCTCCGTCAATTTCTATAACCAAGTGCTTCTCTGCACAATAAAAATCTAGAATATACCCTCCGACACTGTGTTGTCTTTTGAATTTATAACCAGTCCTGTTATCTCGCAAAACTTCCCAGAGAATTTTCTCGGTAACTGTACCTTGTGAACGCAATTCTCGTCTTCTGTTTTTTAGACTATTGAGATTGTGTAGTGTTGGCATGAATATATTCTCTGTGTTCCCCTCTCTTTAACAAGGAGAGGGGTGCCGGAGGCGGGGTGAGGTGTACAGTTGAATTCCTCCTATCTCTTAAGCGCCTCTATCCCCGGAAGCGTCCCAGCAGAAAGAAAGTCCAACATAGCCCCACCGCCGGTCGAGATAAAGTAAACTTTATTAAATAAATTAATCTCTTTTGTTGCTGAGAGAGTGTCCGCTCCTCCGACGATTACTTCGGCCCTTGATTGTTCGAGCATACGAGCAAGCTCCAACGTTCCTTGTTTATAGCCGAGTTCATAATTCCCCAATGGACCATTCCACAATATAGAAGAGGCTCGAGCAAGGCTTTCTTTTAATTTTAATAAAGTGTTGGGACCTACATCTACAATAGTATCCCCTGCCTTGAGACTAGCCACCGCATCAATCCTTCTTTCTGCGCCGTTCATAATAACCGCATCTTCAGGCAAAATTATCTTCCCGCTTGCTAATTCTTCTTTCAAATTAAATTCGCCCTTGGAAACAAGCGAGTCGCCAATCTCAATTCCTTGTTCTTTAAAAAAATTGTGAGCCAAAGCTCCACCAACGAAGATAGAATCTGCAATGTGCATAAATTTCTCTATGAGAGGAAGCTTAGTTTCAAACTTCGCCCCACCCAGAACAAAAACGAACGGTCTCTTCGGATAAAAAACCTTTGAAAGTTTCTGAACTTCCTCTGTGAAATGAAATCCGGCGAAAGAGGGTAGAAGTTTAGGGATGCCCACTATAGAAGCATATTCACGGTGCGATTCAGAAAAAGCTTCGTTCACAAATATATCCCCGTATGATGAGAGGATCAGGGCGAAATCTCGGGAATTATTCATTTCTCCATCATCCAAACGTAGATTCTCTAGAAGTAGAGCTTCTCCATTCTTTAGATTGGACACTGCTTCCTTCGCCTCTCCACCCACAATATCCTTGCAAAAATCAATTTTCAAAAGTTTTTTCACATGTTCATAAACGTACTGCATAGAATCAGTCTCCGGAGGATCGAGGTGGCTTATAAGCACCACCCTCGCTCCCGCATCCTGTAAATGTTTAATAGTTTGAAGAGATTTCTCTATACGATAATCATCTCCAACTTTCCTGCCTTCAAATGGCACATTCCAATCCACTCGCACGAGCACTCGTCTGCCCTCCAAATCCCCCGCTTCAAGAATAGTTTTAAAATCCATTTATTTATTTAGTGATTCAGCTATTTCTCCAAAATTTTTTGAGTCAAGAGATTCATGACCGACCAGGAAACCACTAATACCTGTGCTCATTAATATTTTCGCGTTCGATGGACCAACCGATCCTCCATAAAGTATTGGGGTTTTGAGTGCCACCTCACGACCGAATAAATCCGAAAGCACTTTTCGTATAAAAATCACCATATGAGACAAATCATTTGGTTGCATCGCATCCTTCGCTCTCTTGCCTATAGCCCAAATTGGTTCGTAAGCAATAATTAATTTTCCCAAAATATCATTTTTGCGTAGAGACGAGAGTGAGCGCTTTAATTCTTCTTGAAGAAATTCTAAATGCTCACCTTCGGCGTCGTGTTCATGTTCACCAACACAGAGAAGTGGTGTGATGCCTGCTCGCAGAGCTGTTTTTATTTTTTTCGCTACTACTTCATCACTTTCACCCAAGGCTCGCCTCTCGCTGTGTCCAATAATTGCAAGCCTTACTCCAAAACTTTTTAAAATTTCAACACTCACAGAACCAGTACAAGTTTTCTGTTCGAGAGAAATGTCCTGGGAGGCTAAATGGGAAAAGTTTTTTGATGATTTAGATACAGATTCAAAATAAATATACGGTGGAGCAATAAAAGTTCCAAGTTTTTTATAAACTGCTGATTTTCTAGATAAACCCTTGAGAATAAACTTCGCCTGTTCAAGTGAGTCTGGATGGTTCTTCCAATTCGCCACGAGTATCGGCTTGTGCATATGTATAGTATACCAATTACTTCTCTTTCCAGCTCTCGATATCCCAACCGCCCGTAGGACCATTAGAAAAACTGGTATCAATGAGCCCTGTATCATAAGTAATAACAGCATTGGGGCTAAGGGCAATCGTTTTACCCACAGCCTCTTTGGCCCCAGAACCGTTGGCAAACGAAATAGTGCCATTTTGAGCATTCAAAATGACCGCACCAGCATTGTTTTCAATATTTATAGCCGGAGAACCATTGCACGAACTGCTCTCGGGACAGTCACTCGTGGTAAGGAGCATGATAGAAGTGCTGGCTGAACCAGAACCAGTGAAGTGTGCATTTGGTGCGAGAAAAATTATCCCGTCTGCCACAACCACCCCACTATTGGAAGAATAGGATGAGGACAACTTGGCCCCAGCTCCATTCCCTAGGGTAATCTTGCCCGTGACCCAGATAGTACCAGTGATAGTGAGCGTCGCGTTCCCCTGAAGATTTAAGTCTCCATCAATTTTAATAGGCCCGAGGGAAGTGGTTGAGCCAGAAACCGTTTTGTCTCCGACAAATATTCCTCCGGCAGTAGCTTCGGCTTTCCATACAGCCACATCAGTATCAGTCACAGGATAAGTATCCGGCGTCGGATCTGCCTTGGAAGTATTACATGCTTTATTATTCCCTGAACCCGTCTGACAAAAAAGATTTCCACGGACAGTTGAGTTATTCACCGTGTGCGCCCACGCATCACCAGAAGTTCCTGTACCAACAGTTACTCCACTTATAGTCGAAACAGCACCTGTAGAACGAACTGAACCGGTAACATACGACCCATTAGACCCAACAATCGGACCATTAGACGAGACACTACCGATTATTCCTGAATTATTAGCCATCGTGAATCCTCCATTCCCAACTTGAATACCATATCCAAAGGCGACACCCACCCCAACCTTGAGCTTTGTCTCCACTCGACGATTTAATCCATTCCAATCTGCAAGTGAAGTGACCGTTTTGCCAGTTCCATTCGAAACTGTAGTGATAATTGTGCTTTGATTGTTTAGAGCTAGTGTTTCAGTTGAATCTACTGTCATACCATTTTTTAATCTATACACCACGTCCTCCAACCCTGCTTCAGAAAGAAAATACCCTCGTCTTGATTCAACCAAATTGGCCACCATATGTTTTTGCTTAGAAACAGGTACGGCCAAACCAAAAATAATAGTGAGTGAAATTATCAAAAAGAAAATAGTAGCAATCATCATGGCTTGTCCTCTCTGTTTGCCTTGTCTATTAGAAAAATTTTTCATAATTATAATGATCCTCTAAGGATAGTGGTCGAATAAAATGTTTCTTTTTTATATGTAGTGCTCGTCCCACTTTCAACAGTCATCACAGTTTTCACTGATTTTGAATTTGGATTAGAAAGAACAGAGAAAACAAGGTCTGTGACAATAGCCTTGCTTTCTGTGAGAGCCCCCTTATCAACACCATTTTCTTTTATATGCAGAGCTCCGAGACTAATAAAAAATTCAATCGTCTTCGCTCCCCCATTAATATCAGTACCAGACAGAACGAGTACTCCAGGATTCAAATCAAGTACACTCGAAGCTCCTACAGACGTGGCGTCTCGAGTCTCTCTTACAATACGTTCAAGTCCAAAAATAGCTGCATTCTCAACCACCCTTGACGAACTGGCAACACGTTCTGTTTGAATCATTGAATTCAAAATATTTGCAATGACCCAAAGCATGAGTGCCAAGATGGCAAGATAGATTAACATTTCCATAATTGAGAAGCCTTTTTGATTTATTTTTATCATCTCAATTTGAAAAAATATTAGTAATATAAGATTCTATTGAACGTGTAGCCGTGGCCCCACCAAATGGCCACGAGACTACCACTGTTACTTTTCTGGTATTCGGATCGGGATTCCCTCCAGAGATGACAATATCACTCGAAGAATCACGATTGACCGTCGAAAATGTAACCGTGCGAGAAAATTTTGAATCGATTAAAACAGGTGTGGTGGTTAGAGCCCAAGCCCCGTTTGAAAAAACTAAATAATATGAAGTGCCATTTGTTTGAGAAACAATATTGTTTGTCCACGACGCATCTCGAAGTCCTTTGACTGCTTCAATCCCTTCTTCAGCAAGGTAAGTGGCCTTAACTTCAAACAGATCAGAGAATGATGAATTTAAATAAGTATTATGAACAGACACAAGAGCTATCAGAAAAGCCATGATAATGCTCGTGGCAATAAGAGCTTCGATTAAAGTTGCTCCTTTTTTATTATTGTGAAGAAATCTTCGCATACTCATTAAGTATACCTCCTATAATCCAGTCTCAACGAGGCCTGTACCAGAAACAGTTACGGTTCGAATAGAAGATGGGTCTGCAATGAGACTCAATTTTATTGTTCCGCTCTGTGAAGTATCTCCGGTCAAACGATCAAACACAATTTCTGATCCTCCCCCCGCAAGGGTAGTAACCGAAATATTTCCTAAAGGATTCAGAGAATAATAAATATTGCTAGAAGCTACAGGATTATAGATAGAGCCCTGAAACAATACGACTTGGAAACTTTCAAGATGCACTCCGTATTGATTGCCCCCTTTTGAAGACAGAGTGAGTGAGCGCGCCTCACGCAGAACTGTGGCCACGAGCTCTGTATTTTTGTTTATAACTTGATTTTGATTTAACTGACCAAATGAATTCAAAATAGCTCCAACGGCCACAGAGAAAATAGCAACCACCACGATAATTTCCATAAAGGTAAAACCTTTGGATTTCATATCATATAGTTTAACAGAAAATATCTTTAATTAGACACTATCCTCCATACGTTAAAGTAATGCTATAGCATAATATTAGCGTAGATGTAAATTTTTAGATTTGTTAGGTAAAAAATTATTTCAAATCAAAACCTTCTCTCAAATGACGATCATTTTCAAGTTCTTCTACAATCATATATAAAAGATATTTTCCTATCCCAAAATCAGTTTTAAGTAACCCAATAATATCTTCGCAATCGTATGGATAAACCCAAACACTATCCTGAAGTCGCTCAAATCCTGCTTGTCTAAAAATCAGAGTGATGTGATTTCGAATTTTCTTTTTCTTTTCAGGAATATCAAAGATAACAACACGCCACTTCCTGTCCCATTTTTTGGGTTTGTTTAATTTATAATCTGAAAATTCAAAACGTCTTAGAATCTTTTCACCTTCCGAGGTGAGAGAGTAATAACCACTTTTGAATTCGAGCAAACCTTTTTTCTTCAAACGACTAGCCGAAGAACTTATATACTCTTCTTCTCTGAGAGATTTGGTCAACCCCAATTTATCTATGGCAGAAAGTACACTCGGAGCAACTAAAGCCACACTTAACACTCCTGCCAGTGCCACACTGCGCAATATAATCTTCTGTAGATTTTTTCTCTTTCCCCTTTTTCTGTTTTTTTCTTCAAGTTTCCCCATACGTTAATATGATGCTATAGCATAATTATAACGTAGGTATGAAAAATGTAAATTTTATGTAAACCATTAAGTAAAATATAACAATAAATGCTCAAACTTTTAGTCTATTGCCTCACATCGACCCTGCCAATTTCGTTGGGACATTTTGCAATCCATTTAGTGTTAATTTCCCACAGAGTCCACATTTTGAGGTAAATTTCATTTCCCTTCTTGCCAGTAACAAATACCCATCCGAGTCCCTGCCCCTTGCCATCAAAAGCTACGGACAATAACTCGCTCAGACAAACACTCTCCTGAGGTGTCAGTTCTATTTGCTTTACAATTATGGGTAAGGGTCTAGAAAAGCTGAGGTACATAGACATAACAAAAAATATAGCAACAATGGCCAAAAAGACTATGAATACATAAAACAGTGGTTTTTTCATAGTAATAGAGTATACCTACTTATAGTAAAAAGAAAGTTAAATATAATTTACGAGCGAATAAGTCGGAGCGAGCATTGAGATAGCAAATATTCCAACCCCTGCGCCGATAACAATCATAAGCACAGGTTCAATAATAGTTGAGAGATCTTTGGTCTTCTCATCAACATCTTCTTCGTAATAAACAGCCACACCCAGAAGTAATTCCGAAATCTTGCCCGTCTCTTCCCCCACCGAGACCATCTCACCTACGAAAGTTGGATAAAGATTCTCATTTCTTTCAAAAACAGCAGACATTGGTTCACCTTTCTGAATAGTGTTGCGAGCTTCTTCTAAAACATCTTTGTATAAATGATTTTGGATAACATCCTTGGTGACACCCAGAGCAATTACTACATCTACACCGGATGATAGGAGAGATGAAAGTGTGCGCGCCGTACGAGCCGAATTGACCTCTCTCACAATTTCACCAATAACTGGAAGCCGGAGAGAAACTGTATCCATCAACCTTTGTCCGAAAGTGCTTTTCAAAAGAGCCATAATTCCAAAAACTAGAATCAGAATTATTCCAATGGTGAGCAAGGTATTAGCCACCATGAAATCACTCATCGCAATAATTATTCGAGTGGCCATAGGCAATTCAACTCCCAGACCCTTGAAGGTCGCCGTGAGTGTCGGCACCATATAAATGAGCATCAGGATTGCAATGACCACCATGGCCGACAGGATAACTCCAGGATAAATAAGCGCCCCGTGAACTTTCTTGGTCAAAGCATAAGATTTGTCCATCTGACTCGCAACAATAGCAAGAGAATTTGAAAGGTTGCCTGACTCTTCTCCGGCCCTAGTCATTGAAATAAAAAGTGGAGAGAAAATTTTCGGACGACTCTGCATAGAATCAGAAAGTGTTTGGCCACGACTCACATCATTAATCAAACCTTGGAAAAGAGCTTTGAGATTTTTATTCTTGGTTTGTTTCTCCATCACCGAGAGGGCGCGGGTGACAGATAATCCCGCACTAATCATCGAACCCAGATTGCGAGCGAGAATAATCTTGTCATGTGTTTTAATACGGCCGAAGAAACCTCCGAAAATATCTCTGGACATCACGCCCGTCTTCGCTTCATCCACTTTTATAATCGTGCCTCCCTCCTCGCGAACAAAATTAAACAAATCAACTTTGTCTTTGGATTCATGCGTGGCCTCATAAACATTGCCCTCTTTGTTTTTCGCTTTGTATGAATATAAAGTCATAATTATTTTATTCAGAAACCACTCTTAAAACTTCTTCTAGAGAAGTGATGCCCTGGGCTGCTTTGAAAACACCGTCCTCAATCATCGTCATCATCCCATCGCGCTTGGCCTGTTCTTCAATGGCCGTAGCCGTTGCACCCTTCATAATTAAATCCTTTATCGTTTCTGTCACTTTGAGAACTTCGTGGATACCAATACGACTCTGATAACCATCCTCATTGTCTGCACTTGGTTTAGGTTTCCAAAATGGAATTTTATCCCAAGTAGTAATTTTCTTGTCTATTACTTTCTCCGCTTTTAGCATTTCGAGCATTCTATCCAAAGACACAATAGTGCTCAATGCTTCGAGCTCTTCTTTGTTTAGAAAATATTTTTCTTTGTTGCTGGCCAGTTTGCGAATAAGACGTTGAGCCACAACCACATCCAAAGTTGAAACAAGAAGAAACGGCTCTACTTTCATATCCAAGAGACGTGGTATAGCTCCAGCCGCCGAATTGGTATGGAGAGTTGAGAGCACAAGGTGACCTGTGAGGGCGGCGTTCACTGCGAGCGCGGCGGTCTCATTGTCTCTGATTTCTCCAACCATAATAATATCCGGATCCTGCCTCACGAGAGTGCGCATGCCATTCGCAAAAGTGAATCCGATCTCTGGTCTCACTTGAGTTTGATTTATGCGCTTCATTTGATACTCAATCGGATCTTCAATTGTAGAAATATTGACGTCCGGAGTGTTCACAATATCGAGAATAGTATAGAGCGTAGTAGTTTTCCCTGAACCAGTTGGACCGGTGGTGAGGATCATGCCTGTCGTGAGTTTGATGGCTTTGTGAATTTGTTCAAGACCCAATCCGTGGAAACCCAAACCTTCCAAAGTAAAACCAGAGACTGCCTCTCGCAAGAGTCGCATCACAGTTTTCTCTCCATAATATGTTGGTAGAGTAGAAACACGAAAGGAAACTTTCTCTCCGCCTGAATCAATCTTGAATCGACCATCTTGGGGAATACGTTTCTCATCAAGTTTCAAACTCGAAAGCACTTTTATACGCGCAGTGATGCCCGCAGCAGTATTCTTCGGCAAAACCATCGCATCACGAAGCAATCCATCAATGCGATAACGCACTAACAATTGATTTTCTTCTGGTTCGATGTGAATGTCCGAAGCATCTTGAATGATGGCGTGCTTCAAAAGGGTATCAACAATGCGCACCACCGGTATATCTTCAGCCAATTTTTTCAAATCACTCTCCCCTATTTCTTCTTCACCATTTTTATCATTCAAAGGTTTGAGAGACGTCGCTTCTTTCTGAATAATATCTCCGAATTCAGCTTTCAAACTTTTCTGATACGACATGAGCGCCCACTTCATCGATTCACTATCCGTGAGGCGGGGTAAAATTTTCAATCCTACTTTTTTCTTCACAAAATCTATGGCCGCGAGGTCTTCTGTATCAAGCATTGCCACCTCTAGAGTGTCCGCTGTTTTTTTGAAAGCGACAATATTCTGATTTCTAGCAATCGGTTCAGGGATAAGAGATAGAACAGAGAAATCCAAGCGTTGATCCTTCAAATCTACGAAAGGAATCCCGAGAGTATACGCCTGCATTCTACGCAAATCATCATCAGTGAGAGCCCCCGAGGAAACCAACTCACGACTGATCGTCGTGCCGTTCTTCTCTGCTTTCTTTTCTGCGTCTTCAATTTCTTTTTTCGAGGCCAAGCCCGAATCGAGTATAAAACTTTTTAGTTGAGTCTCATCATTGTGCATCGTGGTTTTATTTTATCACGCTTTTGACGCGGTGGGTGGTGAATGACATACTTTAAACATGAAAATTATCTCTTGGAATGTAAATGGAATTCGCGCCGTATATAAAAAGGGCCAATTCGAAAGAATTCTGGAAGAAAAACCAGACATTTTGTGTCTTCAAGAAACCAAGGCGTTACCAGAACAACTGGATGAGAAGTTGCGAACTCCGGATGATTACCACAGTTGGTTTCACTTCCCTTCTATAAAGAAGGGTTACAGCGGAGTGGCCATTTACTCCAAAGAAGAACCTATTAAAGTAACAAATGACCTTGGGATAGAGGAAATGGACCAGGAAGGACGCTTAATTGTGGCTCATTATAAGGATTTTTCACTTATTAACACCTATTTCCCCAATGGTGGGGGTAGTCCGGAACGTTTGCACTATAAACTTGAATTTTATGACCATTTCCTTAAATTTATAGACAAGTTACATGAGAAACAGCCCAATATTATCTTTTGTGGAGATGTGAATGTAGCTCACAGAGAAATAGACCTCGCTAGGCCCAAAGAAAACGAAACTCATGTTGGGTTCCTCCCCATCGAAAGAGCGTGGATGGACAAACTAATTGCTCATGGTTGGATAGATGTTTTTCGACATTTTAATCCGGACAAAAAGGATGCTTATACATATTGGGATATGAAAACTTTTGCTCGCGAACGCAATGTTGGTTGGAGAATTGATTATTTTTTCGCCTCTCCAGAAATGCTGAAATCTATAAAGTCTGTAGAAATCCTTGACAACATTTTGGGTTCAGATCATTGCCCTATCCAAATTACGTTGAAGTAGAGCCACGAAATAAAAGGACAAAAATATTTAGTTATCCACAGTTTTAATTTGTTTTTTCTTGTCCTTTATAAGCTATAATACTTGCAGACGCTTTCAGTAGACGCGGTGCCCATCTGGCACGGTAAAAGCTGGAGCATTTGAACCTTCGTGTTTAAGGGATTAGGCCGATCCCATAGGAAGGCTGTTCTGGTCCGAGAGACCAGTGTTGGTGAGCGACACGTCGACACTTTTCATTTTTGCGACGGTTACGCTTCCGCCTCCTGCTCTTCGACTGGGTCTACTCTTCCCCTGCGCCCCCTTTTAAGGCGCCTGATTACAACACCGCCGCGGATCGCCCTGCAGCGGTGTTTTTGTATATTTAATACACAGGGAGTAAAACAGTAATTTTCGTGCCTTGCGCAGGCCGACGGGCCGAGCAGAGCAAATTTTTAGTAAAAAATTATGCGTGCAAAGAAAATTACTGTTTTACGTACTTTTGTCCCTCACAAGTCCTTTTAATTTAGTGTTAAAATATTGAAATGCTGAAATATCTTGTAATATCAACGTAATTACACAATCTTTTGGCGAAACTGGGGATAACTATGTGGAAAGTGTGTATTAGAGACAAATGTCATGACTTTTACTTTCATAATGTCCATAAAACAAGCCCTTTTATACTCTCTACGTTTCATATGAAACATACAACTATACGTTATTCATGAAACTTGAAGATAAATCAGATAAAAGAACGGAAAAACGCAAGCTGGGAGACCTCGGTGAGAATATTGCTTGTGATTATTTAGAAAGACATGGGTTTGAAATCATGGATAGAAACTACTTAAGGAAGTGGGGTGAACTAGATATTATTGCCAGAAAGAAGGAAATTATTCACTTCGTGGAGGTAAAAAGTGTAAGTGTTCCACACCCGCCTGCTGAACTGGGCCGGGCAGGTGTAACAGATAATCCTGTTACATATGTAACAAATACCTATAGACCCGAGGAAAACGTTCATCCTTGGAAACTTAAAAGACTTTCAAGGGCTATACAGACCTATATACTCGAGAAACGTCTAGACGATAGGGAATTCCAATTAGACATAGTCACTGTCAAAATTGATGAAACTAACAGAAAAGCAAGGGTCGAACTAATAGAGAACGTAATTATCTAGCCTATTTCTTAGTCTTGAAGTTCAAGATGGTACCGTTTACTGTACCAAACTGGTTTTGAGCATTAATTCTGAAGTAATAGGTTGTAAGAGGTGACAACCCAGAAAGAGAGAGCGCTCCTGACAACTTGGTATTACTGTTTCCAATGGCTACCAAAGCGCTGCTATCTCCTAAATCAGCCGTCGTGCCATATTCGAACCAGTATTCGGTCTCGGCTTTGTTTGGAGTAACTTCACCGTTAAGGTTAGCCGTGGTTCTGTCTATTCCACTTGCAGAAATAGTCTTCACAGACGGAACACTTCCGACTGGGGCAGAGGTGCCGAGAGTGGTTTTAAACGAATACTGTGTACCTACAACTTTGCCATTTTGATTTTCAGCTACAAGTTTGAAGTAATAAGTAGTGTCTTTTGTAAGCCCGGTGATGTATCCGGGAGTTGGGATTGAAACATATCCAGATCCAACCGACTGATTAGCCGTTCTAGACCCAAGACTAGCCGTCTTTCCATATTCATACCAATAATTTGTGAAAGCACCGTTTGGGTTTACATTACTAATCACAATCACAGTAGTATCCGAAGGGGCAACCTTTGAACTAGTTACTAATATTGGGACACCAGATTGTTTGGTCGGATTAGTATTTATAACCGTTGTTGTGGTTTGAACAGCGGGCGTTGTGTCATCGGACACTGTTGTCGTTTGATTGCGAACACTATACAAGATAACTCCTCCTATTATTAATACTGCAATAATCCCTAAGATTAACGTTATAATTTTATTCATACATAATATGCCGTGTGTCGCACAGAGGCATTACACATGAAACTATTACACTATTTAGACTGGATTATACAAAACTCTAAGCTTCGCTAGGCCTCGATGCACCTGCACAGCAATAGTATTCTTGGTTTGTCCTGTGATAAGGGACATTTCTTGGAGCGAAAGGTCTTGAACAAATCGCATACGCATAACCTTACGATAGGTATCCGGCAAACGTTGAATTAGAAGAAGTGCCGACTTCCCATCTAACATATTGAAAATATGGTCGGAATCATTGGAAGCTGGTTCAAATCCTTTCTCTATAAGGACATCAAGAGAAGTTGTTTTGTGTTTCCTATACTCATCTATAATGAGATTATTGAGAATGTGATAGAGAAAAGCCTTCATTACATCGATTTTTCCTCCTCGAACAAAATAACGCCAGGTCTTCATAAAGGTATCCTGAACAAGATCTTCGCCCAGAATATGATCATGCACCTTAAAAAAGGCATGGGAATTAAGCCCTTTGCTGAAGTCATTGTGGGCAGTGGTCATTATTCCTCTTTGTCGTATTGCTTGTTTAGATGTCATTGTAGATTAAGCCGTTTGGGGCCTTACTTTATTACACAGATATTACAGAGATGCTCTCGTGGAGGACGCACATGCCTAGATTGGCATTACCGTAATATTGCACAGGGAGGGGATATCTGAACATTACAAGTATATCATATTTCCAGTCTTTCGGCCATCTGCAATAATTTGAGCTTTCAAACGTCTTTTGGAATATGGAAACAAATAAAAAACGCCGACTAGGCGACTCACAAACAGATATTGAGCGACTGTGGAATAAAAGTTGGACCTATATTAAAACTGTAGTGGATGTCGTACGGGAACCAGTTTTGATATTAGATAAAGATTTGCGAGTTATGGCCGCCAACGAGTCATTCTATAGAACGTTTCAAGTTGAACCAAAGGACACCGAGAGAAAAATCGTGTATGAACTTGGTAATGGTCAGTGGGATATCCCGGCTCTGAGGAAATTGCTTGAAGATATCTTGCCCAAAAATACTTTCTTCAAAGGATTTGAAGTTGAACACGAATTTCCTTTTATCGGACACAAAGTCATGATTTTAAATGCTCGTCAGATTCATTCTGAAGAAGATACAACTTCAAACTCAGGATTATTTCCTCCCATCATTCTTCTCGCCATGGAAGACATCACAGAAATGATGGCCATCGCAGGCACTCTCGCTGGTCATGCCAACCAACTTGAATCAAAGTTCATAGAACGTTCACAAAAGTTAGAGGTGTATATAAAAAAATTAGAGAAAGAGATTATTGGTCTCAAGAAAATGCCTCGCAGTCCATCCGAAACGGTTGTTGCTTTATAGGTGTTATATATTTAGATATTTATAAAATGACTGTAATAGAGTTGTAATAATCAACGCTTTCGAGCGTCTATTCTTGTATAGGAATTCAATAATAAATAAAAACTACAATGAAAAAATTTAATAGCATTTCAGCCATAACATTGGCCGTTTTCTTCGTCTTTGGTCTCACTGGAACTGCATCAGCAGCGACAACACCAAACCTTGGAGCAGCAACAACCTATGCTGTTCTTTCTGATACCTTCAACAACACTTCAATAACAACCACAATTAATGGAGACATCGGATTTACCACATTCGCGGGACTTTCTCCTGTAGGTATTAATGCGAATTTCACACCAGCTGCTGCGGCAGGCGTTGCTCAGGCAGCCGCTTTAGTTAATCTCGACGGCCAAGGATGCGATTTCACTTTCGTAGCTCCTGCTGTTGTACTTGATGCTACTGTTGAACACGTCTCGACATACGGACCGGGTGTTTATTGTAGTACCGGAGCCATGTCTGTTGGAACTGCGGGGGGAATAACTCTTAGCGGTGCTGGAACATACATCTTCAGAAGTGGCGGTGCTCTCAATACCGTTGCCGGATCTACAGTTAACCTTGGACCAGGAGCATCAGCTTGTGATATATTCTGGACTCCAAACGGCGCTGCGACCTTTAATGCCAACTCTACATTCATAGGAACAGTCATCCCTACATCTCAAGACATTACTGTGCTTGATACAACATCATGGATTGGACGAGCGTTGACATTTGGTCATATAGTGACAATTCCTGATGCAAACGTTGTTATAACCGCGCCATCATGCGCCCCCGCTCCAGCTACCTTCACAGTTACCAAAGTTGTTATTAATGACAACGGTGGAACCAAGGTTGTTGCGGACTTCCCATTGTTTGTGGGTGCTACTGCTGTTGTTTCTGGCGTAGCTAATAGCTTCGTAGCCGGAGCATATGCAGTAACCGAAACTCCTGACGCTACTTACACTCAAACTTTCTCTGGTGACTGTGATGCTGGTGGTAATATCAATCTAGTTTCTGGTAGTAATGTGGTTTGTACCATCACCAACGATGACATCGCAGCGCCCGTCGTCTCACCAAACACTAGCGGTAGTAGCCATCAACCTCGTGTTAGCATTCCAACCGTCACTCCTCCAACTCAAGGACAAGTATTAGGTGTTCAAACTTTTGTTCCCGGTCTTCCTAATGCAGGATTTCCTCCTCGCGGACAAAACACCTCAAACAACACTGTTATACTCTTCGGGTTCCTCGCATTGGTCTCGGCTTCACTAGCTATAGTTTCTAGGAAACAAACAAACTAATTCAAGCATCCAACATGCGAAAAGAATTCTCGCTTAAACAAGCTGTATTCGTGGTGGTTGTGATGGTAGTTACTTTCTTTTTGGCCATCTCATTGGGCGGGAATTCAGAACGAATAACTTCAGGGCTTCCAATTCATATCAAGATTCCGGAGATTAATGTTGATGCATCCGTTGGACAAGTGGGCCTCACCAAAGAGGGGAATGTTGATGTGCCTAGCGAGCCCGCAAACGCGGCTTGGTACAACCTTGGTCCACATCCAGGAGAAATAGGAACCTCTGTGATAGTTGGACACTTTGGTTGGAAAAATAATACTCCATCGGTCTTCGATAATTTATCTGAATTAAAAAAGGGGGACAAAATATATGTTGAAGATGATCAGGGTATAACTACAACGTTCGTCGTCCGCGAAATTAAAACCTATGATCCAAAGGCCGACGCTTCAGATGTATTTATTTCGAATGACAACAAAGCTCATCTCAATCTCATCACTTGCGAGGGAATTTGGAATCCGAAGAACAAAAGCTACTCCGAACGACTGGTCGTGTTTTCTGATCAAGAATAGTTGAACACAAACCCCTCAAAATTGACTGTAATACCCGGCTTTTCAAAACGGCATAGACAATGAGGATTTACATAGAATAATCAGCTATGTAATCACCCCATTAACTATTAGGCTAATCAAAATAAATCTTATGAAAAAGACAATTGGCCTAGGCGCGATTATTCTTATGTCGTTTCTAGGCGTTCAAAGTGCTCATGCTATGCTAACCAGACAGTTGGACCTCGGTGCAACTGGTTCTGATGTTAGAGAACTTCAAACTTATTATTCTGCGGATGCAAGTATTTATCCATCTGGACTCGTCACCGGATACTTCGGACCTCTTACAGCAGGAGGTACGCAGAAATTTCAAACTGCCCAAGGCATTGTCTCGAGCGGTTCACCTGAATCTACGGGCTTCGGTCGTGTAGGTCCAATTACTCTTGCGAGACTTCAGGCTCTCATGAGTGGTGGCTCACAGGTCATTTTGGATCAATCACCAGTTTTGAGTAATCTATCTATTAATCGAGGCAGTACTAGTGTCACCTTCACTTGGATGACAAACATACCTACTCAAGGTCAAGTGTATTACGACACAAACCCTCTTCTTTTGAATGAGGCTACTGGGCCTCGACAACAGCCTTATGTGAGTGGAACTTTGGTTAGTGATAACAGTGGGCAAACAAGCCACAGCATCACTGTCCCAAATCTTCGTGCCAATACTACCTACTACTATTTGGTACGGGCAGTTGATGGAGCAGGGAACATGAGCATGACATGGCCTTCTTCGTTCACCACCAATAACTAATATTTCTTTCTAGAGCTTAGTTCAAAAATCACCACGCTTATCGTGGTGATTTTTGTTAGTGTGCGGGATGGGGGAATCGGACTCCCGACTACAGTTTGGAAAACTGTCGTTTTACCACTAAACTAATCCCGCATTATTACTGATCTGGTATCGGGGCGCCGAGAATCGAACTCGGACCACATGCTCCCAAAGCAAGTATACTACCACTATACTACGCCCCGTTCTATTTGGTTATTGCTTCGGGCTGCCGAGAATCGGACTCGGGTCTCACACTCCCGAAGCGTGTATACTACCGCTGTACTACAGCCCGTAATGAAAATCTATGATTGCTTGCAAGCATTCGATTTGAATGCCCGGGCTGCACAGGTGTACAGCCCGCAAGAATTTATCCTAACACGTAGGGGTGTTATTCTCAAATAGAACTCGATTTTTTTGTCGAGATAAGCTATCATCATTCCATTGCGGGCATGGTTCAATGGTAGAACAACTGGTTGCCAATCAGTAGATGGGAGTCCGATTCTCCCTGCCCGCACCGAGAAATGTTAGTATAAACATACTGCCCCCGTAGCTTAATGGATAAAGTACTTGTCTTCGGAACAAGTGATGTGGGTTCGATTCCTGCCGGGGGCACAAACACAGAAAAAAATGAACGATTTCATTTTTTATTGGTTTGTGCCAGCCGGAGCACGACGGTGCGAGGCGGGGTCGCGCAATTTTTTAGCAGAAAAATATGCGTGACCACCAACGATAAAGGGTATAATAAATTAGAATGACAAACTTAAAATTAACCATCCCAGAAACAGTGAGAAAGGTTTCCTCAATTCTCTCGAATGCCGGATTCGAGAATTTTCTAGTGGGTGGATGTGTAAGAGACCTGCTCATTGGAAGAGAACCGAAGGATTGGGACATCACTACGAATGCAACTCCAGAACAAATCATTGGCCTCTTTCCTCACACATTTTATGAAAACGAATACGGCACGGTTGGAGTAGTAAACGATGCCCCGACGCTCGAAGAGGTCGGGGTCCCGACCGCAGAGCGCGTCGGGAAAAACTTAGACGTAGTTGAAGTCACTCCGTACAGAATAGAATCTGGTTATTCTGATATGCGTCATCCAGACAAAGTTGAATGGGGCGAGACTATTGAACAAGATCTTGCACGTAGAGACTTCACGATGAACGCCGTCGCCTATGAAATAGAAAATAATAAAATAATAGATCCATTTGGTGGAGTAGAAGATATCAAGAAGAAACTCATACGCACAGTAGGGAAGCCAGAGGAACGATTCGGAGAAGACGCACTTCGTATGCTTCGCGCTCTGAGATTCTCTGCGGAATTAGGTTTTGTTATTGAAACAGAAACACTTGGTGCGATAGAGAAAAATGCCGAACTGTTGGAGCATATTTCGAAAGAAAGGATTCGTGATGAATTTATAAAGATTGTGATGTCAGATTCATCAGCATTCGCCTTTGATTCGGCCGTTCGCCTAGGACTCATGCAGTACATCGCTCCGGAATTCGAGAAGGGCGTGGGTGTAGAACAAAACCAAGCTCATGCCTATACAGTCTGGGAACACCTCCTGCGCTCGCTTGAGCACGCGGGGAAGAAGGGATTTCCTCTTCATGTGCGCCTCTCTGCGCTCTTCCATGACATAGCGAAGCCTCATACGAAGAAATGGTTAAACAATCAATGGACCTTCTACGGACACGAAGTGGTGGGAGCCAAATTGGCCAAAAATACTTTAACTGACCTCAAATTTCCAAAAGAAATAATAGAGAAGGTGACCAAGCTTGTACGTTGGCATATGTTTTTCTCTGATACAGAAGAAATTTCTCTCTCCGCTGTGCGGAGAATGGTGAGGAACGTCGGCCCAGAGCTAATTTGGGATTTAATGGATGTACGTGGAGCAGACAGGATAGGCACAGGACGCCCAAAAGAGTCTCCATATCGTCTGCGCAAGTATCATTCGATGATTGAAGAGGTGATGCGCGATCCTATTTCAGTCAAACAGCTCAAGGTTAATGGGGCTCAGATCATGAGTTTAACAAAAACAGAACCAGGGCCCCATATTGGCTTTATTCTAGAAATTCTGTTGTCAGAAGTGCTCGAAGACCCCGCTCGTAACACTCAAGAATACTTAGAAGAAAGAGTTCGAGCATTGTACGCCCTTTCTTCAGAAGAATTAGCGAGACTAGGTAAAGAAGCACGTAAACAAAATGAAAATGAAGATGAGAAGGAGGTAGAAAAAATCAAAGGCAAACACGGGGTGAGATAAGTTTCACGACTTATTTCAATTCTTTATCTAATCTCTTCGCTTCTGGCCAAGCAAGTTCAAAAATAGTTTTCATAGCGTCCGCGATTTCCTGGCTTTCTATAATGATTCCAAGTTTCTCTTTCCATGAAGCAATCATGACTTTGTTGTCATAAATATTAATTTCTGGAGAAAAATAATATTTGTCAGCTGGCACAAGAGCAGACTCTCGGAATTCTTCTTTGTCCTTTTTGGCTCTGTTTATTCCAGCTTCGTTAGAAGGCAAAATAGCTTTGATCGAGATGCCCTTAGCGCTCCGACGTTTATAGTATTGAGGAAAATACTTTGGTAGAGCCGCGTGCATCTCGTTCACATTGGCATACGCTCTGATTGTTTCATGAGATGTCAGAGTATCTTCGTATACTTGTTCCATGCCCGCAGTACCTTCATAGAACATAACCTTTGGACGAGCCGAGAAGTTATAAACAGATTTCAATTGGGGAATGAGATTACTCTCGGCCTCTTCTAGTTCCCCCTTCTTTGCCTCAAGAATATCCTCAAGAAAAGATTTGATTTTGCTGGGCGATTCAGCCACATATTCATGCTTGGGTTCTTTTCCAGACAACGTGACGAGGCCCTTATTAAATAGGGAATTGAGCACATCATACGTGGTAGTGCGCAGAATTCGTGCTTCGCGCGCGATTTTTGTTACTGTCCCACGACCAAGTTTAAGTAAGGCCAGATAAACACAAGCCTCTTTGGAGGAAAACCCTATTGCCAACAAGGCCTCAATCCTTTCGTTCGATGCTTCTTTCATATGTTGAGTTTATACCTTAAATATAAATGTGTCAATTTATTTCGACAAAAACATGAGCTTGGGACTATTTATTTTGTATATCAAGGCTTTATGCACGAGAATTTTGACGGAATATATTGACAAATTAACTTAGAGCTGTTATGCTAGACCAAGACTGTTCATCTAAACCACTTGAGGAGGAAATTCTCATGGAAAGACAGACCTTTATTCTGGACAAGGGCTGGCGGGACCTCAGTCTTAGCCGAGACTCGTGGTGCATCGTCACCACAGGTCACCATGATGGCTGGTATTGTCTGAGGCCGCAAGGTGATAGTTGGGACGTCCGCCAAGAGCCTAGTCTGATTGAGGCCCTCCGTGCTTCTACGGAGCTTATGATGACTGAGCCTCTGGAATGGGCAGAGTGTGGCGTGCCGTTCAGACGAGTCGTAGAAGACAGTCCTGAAGCGGTTCTACTCTGGCTTCAAGAATGTCGCCAGGAAATGATTCGGGACGCGGAAAAAGACCAGTGGAGTGAAAGGCTTATTCTCTCCAGCGTCTCTTACATGCTTGGCGAAATGTATTTCGCAGAGCCCAAGTTCTACATGGGAGAAAACATAGCTACCAACTTCCACAAGATCCAGGAGCTTCTGGAAAAGCTTCTGAACGAGAGAGAAGATCCGAGTGCTTATGCATAATCGGAATTTAACAAAGCGCCGAAGAACATCGCGGCGCTTTTTTATTTTTTAATAATTAATCTCAAAAAACAAAAAAGAAAAACCGAGGGTGATTTGGCTCGGTTTTTCTTTTTGTATTTTTTGAAACTGATTACTTCACTGCGTCTTTCAACGCTTTGGCTGCACGAAACTTTGGTACTCGCATAGAAGGAACCGAGATAGCTTCACCAGTGCGAGGATTTCTAGCCTGGCGAGCAGCTCGAACCTTCGTAGAGAAGATACCGAGACCTGCGATTGAAACTTCACCGCCTTTCTTCAAAGAACCGACGATAGAATCAATCACAACATCAACAACTTCTTCGGCTTGCACTTTCGTACCACCGAGTTTCGCATGAACTGCTTCTATGATTGCTACTTTATTCATTGTGCTGTGTAAAAAAATTCTATTAATAAACGTTTATTTAGGATGATAATCCCATAAACATTATATACCTAGCCATATTATTTACCACCCCTACCTTGCGAACCCAGTAGTGAAATTTGACATGGCAGAATTGCAGTTCGCAAAGCGAACAATGTCAAATTCTACTACCGGGCGAACTCTATGGATCTAGCCTCACGGATAACATTAACTTTAATTTCTCCTGGGTACTTCAAATCATGTTCTATTCGAATAGCTATATTCCTAGCCATTTTTTGAGCTTCCAAATCAGAAATCTTCTCTGGGGTAACAAACACTCGAATTTCTCGGCCGGCCTGCAAGGCATAAGCCTTCTCTACACCATCGAAAGAAAGAGCGATGGCCTCGAGGTCTTCTAGACGCTTGAGATAGTGCTCTACGGTGTCTCTGCGCGCTCCAGGTCGTCCACCAGAGATAGCGTCTGCGGTTTGAACAATAATAGATTCAACTGTTTCATATGGATATTCTCCATGATGTGCCTGCATAGCTTTTATAATTTCTTCTGAAACATTAAATTTTTGTAGAATTCGACGGCCGATTTCAACATGCGTACCGGCGACTTCATGATCAAGGGCTTTGCCTATGTCATGCAAGAGTGCTCCGGCCTTGGCCACAGCTACATTCGCTCCTAATTCCTCCGCCAACATCGAAGCGAGGTGTGTCATTTCGATGGAGTGAGCCAAAACATTTTGTCCGTAACTCGTACGAAAGTGTAAACGACCAAGAATGGAGAGAAGTTTTGGATCAAGATTATAAACTCCGCACTCAAACGCAGCTTCTTCACCTTTTTCTTTTATAATTTTATTAGTTTCTTCTTTGGCTTTCTCTACAAATTCTTCTATCTTCGCAGGTTGGATACGTCCATCAGTAATTAAATTTTCCAACGCCAGCTTGGCCACAGCTCTCCTCACTGGATCAAAAGATGAAATAGTAATAGAACCCGGAGTATCATCTACAATCACTTCTACACCCGTCGCTCGTTCAAAAGCTTTTATATTTCTGCCCTCACGACCAATAATCTTGCCCTTGAGTTCGTCTGTAGCTAGGGGAACAGAGGTAGCCATGATTTCTGGAGAAACCGAGCTGGCCAAACGTTGAATGGTGGTTGAAAGGATCTCTTTGGCCCTCTCACCGAGCTTCTCTTCGGATTGAGTCTCGAGTTTCTGCATACGAATAGTCAAATCTTCTTCGGATTGCTTTTCTACCATTTGAAGAAGACCCTCACGAGCTTCTTTTTGAGAGAGGCCAGCCACCTTGGCCAATTCTTCGTTGCGAGTATGAATTAATTCTTCAGCCTTCTCGCGAATGTTTTTGATTTCAGAGACTTTTTGTTTGATATATTCGGCTTCCTTGTCTATATCTACCTGACGATTATCCAAAAAATCTTCCTTTTTAATCAAACGGTCTTCATTTTTTTGAACTCTGTCCTCGCGTTCTTTCACCGTGGCCTCTGATTTAGAAATAATTTCTCCGGCCCTAACTTCTGCTTCAGAAACAATGTCTTGGGCTTCCTCCTTGGCTCGAAGCTCCATCTGTTTCAAATCGAGCTCCATCGAACCCTTTCGACCTAGAGAAATAAGAACGCGCAACAAATAACCAAAGCCGATACCGGCTGATGCAGCAAGCAATGCAATTAGTAAAACTAACTTTAAAGACATTTGGATGTTTCGGGACCGAATACAGACGTGACCGAAAGGCAGAAATTACTTGTCCGCCGAAGCTTCAGCGAAGGTGGAACTTTCTAATTTAATATAATGTGAACCCCCCAATATTATCTCGTCTACAGAATCTTGTCAAACACTGCGTGTTTGGCTTCAGGTTTGCTCGAGCTCTATGAGAGCAAGCTCTCAAATTCTCTCGCTGCCTGAAGTCAATAATTATAGTATTTTATCTATAATGCCGTATTTTTTGGCTTCTTCGGCGTCCATGAAGAAATCCCTATCAATATCCTTATCAATTTTAGAGACAGATTGTCCGGTATTCTTGGCCATTATTTTCGTAAGGTTGTCTCGAAGTTTGAGAATCTGCTTGGCTCGGATGGCTATATCAGAAGCTTGGCCTTCGGCACCACCCAGAGGTTGATGAATCATCACTTCAGCATTTGGGAGAGCAAATCTCTTGCCCTTGGCCCCAGCAGAGAGAAGCCATGCACCACCAGAAGCAGCCATGCCAACACAAACCGTAGAAACATCGCACTTTATATGATTCATCGTATCAATCATGGCTAGAGTCGCAGAAGCTGAACCGCCTGGGGAGTTTATGTAGAGAGAAATGTCCTTCTTAGGATCTTCAGATTGAAGAAAGAGGAGTTGAGCTATGACAATATTGGCAGTGTCATCATCAATAAGACCTGTGAGGAAAACAATGCGTTCCTTGAGCAAACGAGAGTAAATATCATAGGCCCGTTCGCCGTTTTGTGACTTCTCTATAACTGTTGGGATAAGGTAACTCATGCGGATAGACTATACCAAAATAAAAATTTTTGCAAAGAAAAAGGCCCCGCGATGTTTGCGGGGCTGAAGTAGGTGAAACCCTTAGGGAGTCCAGAGTTCGTGCGCAATGCCGAGCTCAATCATCTGGTCAGGATTAAGCACAGTATTGTGAAGCATCATCTCTTCAAGTTTGGCGGGAACGATTCTACCGCCTGTGCGCTCTTGCACAATCCCAGAGTAGAAACTCTGGTACAAATCAGACTCTTCCTGATTGGCTCGAGCATCTCGCCGGGTCACAGTTTCCTTATCTTGGAAATAGCGACGTGCTTCATGAATGAGCATGTTCGTATGTGGGGTTACGAAACGTTGCTCTCCCGCGAGGAAAATGATTACACCCATCGAATCAACAAAACCAGAACCGATGGTATCGAGTGGAAGCTTCATCCCTCGAATCAGGTCATAGAAGCTAAAACCTATCGAACTCCAGCCTCCAGCCGAAGTCATCGCGAGAGTGATGCGCGCCTCCCGGTCTTCTTTGTGCAACTTGACTAGCTCAGCCGTAACCTTGGCCATGTTTTCCGTGTTCACCGGACCAAACCACGGCACAACACGATTAAGATTGAGATTCATCTAATCCTCATACGGAAGGGGAAAAGGAACAGGACTAACCTGAAAATACCATTAAAAATTTAACTGGTCAAATTACTTCATACATTGATAATCCGCTATAGCGTTGGATCAATGTATAAAGAAAAAACATTCCTCAATTGTTTATCGTATAATTTATTTATGCTTTTAATAATTATTTTAAATTTTCTTGTCGGCCTATTAGGCGGCTTTATACTTGAACTTATTTATAGATCAAGTAACGCAAAAAAGTTAGTTCTGCCGAAACTAATAAACATTCAGATGTATGGTGTGATGAGTGTTTTTTTGACACTTATTTACTTTATTAATATGTCTCTTGTTTTTAAATTAATTTTAATTTTTATAATTCCAACTCTAATAGAATTTTTAACTGGTTATTTATATCTAAAAACAAAGGGCATTCGTCTTTGGGATTATTCTAAAGAAAAATTTAACTTCATGGGTATTATCTGTCTTCGCTTCTCTTTAGTTTGGTTTATTATTTCCGTGATTTATTACTACCTATTTCAAATTCTCCAGAAATTCTTCTTGTTTGACATTGTTTGATTAAAAAGTATAAATAATGGGTCAAGCTAGACGAGCCACCCACTTTCTAAACAGAAGAGAACAACCGTGTCTAGCTGTAGTTAAGGATGAGTGAGATGAATGAACGTCTGTCACCAAACGAGACGCAACGTGTCTCACTCATCGCAGTTCTTTCCATACTGGACGAGCCGCTTCATGTTTCAAAAGAGCGTTAGACGAGTTGTCCAGTATAGTTTCACTCGACGAGGGTGCGTGTGTTCATTTGAACGAATTGCACCATGTCGAGTACATCCCCCACCAGATTCTTGGTGGGGGATTGACTTTTTATAGAATAAGAGTATAAATACCAAGCCACACGAGAGGACAATTGTTCGAAAGGACGACCCATCGATTGTATGGCAAGGGGACGAGGATGTGCTTGTTCATGAGAACGAGGCCACAGATGTCCCCAAGTAGTACTCCGTTAGACATTCTGACGGAGAAACAATGTCCTTCGGGACGAAAAATGGAGGTTCTTTGAACCGCAACGGTCGTATCATCGGCATCCGCCACCGCATCAAGGCGACGGCAGATGGAGAGGCACGCCCGACGGTAGTTACCGTCCTCGAAAATGAGGTGGTGACGACCTTCTCACTCAAGACGGAGGGCGACGAACTCGACTTCGTCCGCGCCGGACTTCAAGAGAACGATGTCATCGGCATGGTCCTCGGCGGTTCAGGCGACAGTCTCGCTTATGCTCTCTCCCGCACGGGAGAAGCAATCGACGCAAAGGTCTTCCGCATTCCCGCCTTCCAACTCAAGAAGGAACGCGGGGAAGCAGAGAAAGACAACGACGCCGAGCTCATCGCTCGACTCCTGTCCACGAAGAAGCATCTCTTCTACGAGGTGCGGGTGCGTGATCGTGCTCTCATCCAAGTCTCCGAGTGCTATCGTGCTCGGCAGGAAGCGATGAAGGCGCGTATCGCATGCGAGCAACGCCTGCGGACGAGCTTCATCGGCAAGATGTTTCGCACTCCCGATGGACCATATCCGGAAGGAGCGATTGAGGACCTCTTCGACAAGGAGAAGGCATCGAACGCCATCCTCGCCGGACTCGAGAAGGAAGAGAAGGCTCGCGAGAGCGACCTGACGAAGGCACTTGCGAAGCTCGATGTCTTCACTTCGATTTTCGACGGTGTCGATGGTTGCGGAATGTCCGTTTCGGCGGGCATCATCACTGCCGTCGGCGACATTCGTCGCTTCGAGACCGAAGCCAAGTTCAAGGCTTTCCTCGGAGTTCACGTCATGAATGATGGTTCATTCCCGCGCCGGCGGAGAACCCAGACTTCAAACTGGAATCCGAACGGTCGCCAGGCACTGTATCTCTTCGGAGAACAGATGAACCGTCGGCCAGACTCGGTGTGGGGCAAGAAGCTCCGCGAATACAAACTGAAGCTCCGCACTGCTCATCCGGAAGTGATCGTCGTGGACGGCAAGAAACGCTACACAGACGGTCACATCCACAAGATGGCTCTCTGGCGTACCATCACCAAGTTCGCCGAGTGGCTGTATGGTGAGTGGTGGTCACTCGAAGGTCGCAAGCGTAGAGTTCGCGCCGTCGCGGCCTGACCAAATGGGTGAGTGAGACGAGATGAACGCAGGTCAACATAACGATTCTGGGGCTGTCTCCCTCACCGCAGTTCTTTTCAAAATATTGGGCGATCATGTGCCTGTCTTGCAAAAGACGACGCCAGTGGTGCCTAATATAGTTTCACTTGACGAACAGACCCGTGTCCGTAAGGACGAGACAAACATTGTCGAGTACCAGTTGCAAAGTGCAACTGGTTTTTTTATTTTCTATTCCAAATTATCTCTTACGTTAAAATCATGCTGTAGCATAAGATTAACGTATTGGGGAAAGATAGAAATTATTTAATGTTTTTCAAAAATTATGGGCTCTTTTAGTTTCTCGTCACCTTGTAAACATAGTTGAAATCAAAGAAACTAACCTTTCTTGCCCGCCGATAGATTTTAACTTGGTGATAAAAGTTTCCTTATCTGGAACCCTCCTGTCAAATTCTTCTCTGGCCTGCATAACCATCCTTTCAGCTTCATCGTAAGACTCTCTCATGCCATCCATATACTGTCCAACTTGAGCAAAATCATCGAAACCTCCTTGTCTGTCTATAAAACCATTTCTTTCGTTAACGACCTCAAGGAGTGTATTGGCCAAGGCCACTTGGTCTTCAAAAGATAGTTCTTTTTCTAGAGAGTCTCCTTCAGGGACCTCATTTGTGTTTGTCATGTTTAAAGTATATTACGAATCATGAAAATTTCATTTAAAATTATCCCCTATGGCTCTCTTCTCCTTTCTATAGAAAGTGACATTAGATGATATGGCTTAGGCCCAAAATGACCATTATTTTTGAACTTAAAATACTTACTGTAATATTTTGAGTTTGAGGCGGTCGCTGTAAGTTGAACGAGGTAAGCCTTTTTATTTTTCTTAATTTCGCTAATTATTTTTGAAACTAATTTCTTACCTATACCTTTTTTCTGAAACCAAGGCAATACATTCACCCAAAATATTTGGTAAATATTGTAATCCATCCATGACTGAGTATATCCGGCAAAGCCAATAATTCTTTTCTTATCTTCGGCAACCCAATATATAGGCCGAATAGCGGCATTACTAAACATACTTTTTAATTCTGCTGTTGATGTAATTTCCCAATTTTTGGAATAATTTTGACCAACAATGGCAGCACATGCTTCAATATCCTTCTTTTGTAAAAGTCTTAATTTCATGTCAAAAAGGGAATAATAATATAGCTTCTGAAGATAAAAACGATAATTATAAAGAGGGTCGTACCAACAAGAGAAGGGTAAGAATAATTATCTCGGTGAGTTTTACCTCTCGTTAAAATAAACGTTAATTCGTCTACAAAAAGAGCTATGCTGATGGCATATACGGGCAGCGAACCCAGAGCTAATGCTATTGGTATACCAATAATTCCATACATGTAGTGATGTATTCTAATACCATAAATTGTGGGGGACGATATTGGATAGATCAAAATAAAAACTCGAACACAAATAATGGTTATGAAAAAAATTACGAAGAATTTATCAGCAAGATTCATTCTATTTAGAAATTATCTTACTCCATATAATTTACCACCTCTCTCGGACACAATTCTATCATAGCGTATTCTTTCATCATTATTGATACCAGCATTGTCAAACATCACCTCTCGCACATCAGGTGGCAATGAAACTATTAAATCCATGAACTCATTCCACACATAGCCATCCATTTGCCCAGTTCCGCCTTTTTCTGTAAATTTCACTCCCAAACCTTCTTCTGACTCCAAATATTTAATAAGTTTTGCGTCTGATTCCCATGGATCAACCGAGGATGGTTCTTGGGGAAACTGTTCTCTTTTCATTATATCGAGAATATTACCACATCTCTGCATTAAACAAGACAATCCTTACCATCAGCATAAACCCGGTCATTTTGACAAAACTGATTGCGATGATAAAATGAAACTAGACACCATACCTTGGAGGAATCAATGCTTAAGGGCAAAATACTTCGTTCGCTCACGGGATCAAGGCTTGATTTCATTACTGATGAAAGCCAGCGTAAACTAGGTTTGAAAGCTGAAAGAGTTGTAGATATCACATCTTTTACCCCAAGGGCCAGGGGCGAAACCAAGCTAACGTATGTCACTGTAAACGGCGAGCCCCTAGTCGAACTGAGTGAACAAGTAGGGAGATACTCTTCACGGACCGTGCTCCTTTCATATGTTTCAGATGATCCAGACGAACTACCGTTTGGGAGTCATATCAATTTTCGTACCTTCGCACGGAGATGGGGTGTAACGCCAAACTATCTTTTGCGACTAATCCTTTCAAACGCACCCAAGAAACATCTGAGGAGATGAGCAGGCACACAGCTATATGTGTGCTTTTTATTTAAATTTAAAATTATTATCTACGTCAATATTTTGCGGTCGCGAACTATTAACGTATTGATGAAAAGTGGGAAATTACTTCAAATCCTCCAGAAATTCTAATGCCTTTTTATTACACACTAATCAAAAAGATCAATATATTTCCGGTAAGCAAATACTCTGTCCCTTTTGCGTCCAGTTTGTTCCTTAAGTATTCCGAGATCCACAAACTTAGCCACAAGAGTAAGAGCATTCGGGTTCTTAATCTCAGCAATGCGTTCAACGTCTGAGACTTTCACCAGGGGGGTTTTGTACAAGGTACTAAGTAGTTTCATGGCTTTTTCTGTCGATCTGCCCAATGAAGCAATCTTTTCAGTATCCTCTGCCCTTAATTTAAGAATTTTTCGTGCTGTAATTACTGCATTTTCTGCCGTTTTTTCAACGCCCGTGAGAAAAAACTTAAGCCAGCTCTCTATATCATCCTTTTCATGGACGGCATGTAATTTATCATAATATTCACGACGATTGCTTTTAAAAAATTCCGAGAGATATAGTAATGGTTTACGTAAAATATCTTGCTGACAAAGATAAAAAGTCACGAGCAATCTTCCAATTCTACCATTTCCATCAAGAAAGGGATGTATATTCTCGAATTGTGTATGTGCAAGTCCAATCTTTAACAAGGCTGGTATTTGTGATTCATCGTGCAAAAATTTTTCTAGATTTCCTAGAAGTTCAGACAATTCTGTGTGGGGTGGGGGTACATATGTTGCGGTTTCTATTGTTGGGCCACCGACCCAATTTTGTGAAACACGAAATTCACCTGGTGTTTTGTGTTCACCACGAACACCCCTTAGTAATTTTTCATGAATTTCTCGTATAAGTCGCATAGAAAGTGGAAAAGTTTCTAAACGATTCAAACCATAATTCATAGCGTTTATATAATTCAAAATTTCGTCAACATCTTTGTGTGTTTCATCATCTTCAATTTTAGCGGAGGCTTTTAATACATCTGCAAATGTCGCCTGTGTTCCTTCCACTTGACTAGAAAGTGTCGCCTCTTTGCGAACATACATAAGAATAAAAAAATCAACGTCTGGTAAAATTTCAGTAATACCATCCAGTCTCCCAACGGCCAAATCAGCTTTTGAAAGAAGACTCTGTAATACTGGATCATCTTTGAGTTGAAATGGTAAAAGCTCCGGCATAAAAGCTTTGTATTTCTGTTCTCCCTTAAGTTGTTGCGTATATTTACCTGATCTCATAACTTTGTTGGCGTTGGTTACCTATTCAGCTATCTACGTTAGGTAGCATATATCATAGATAACGTAAAATCAAACCTACGATTCAAAACCTATTATAAACAAAAACGAGCGTTTTTACTTCAAATCCTCCAAAAATTCTAGAACTTTCTCGTTGCGCATTGTTTGATAGACATACACGCGGGCGCGTAGGGGATCGGCGTCGGGGTAGTGAGAGATGAGATGTTTCGTTTCGTGCTCCAATTCTTCATTGCTTGGTTCGATTTTTTCTTTCTCGGCGATTTTGCCCACAATTAATTCAGCTTTGGCTCTATCCAATGCCTTTGGTTTCCATTCTGCCTCAATTTCTTCTTCAGTTTTCTTCGTTTGTTTCAAATAATCTTCCCATTTGAGTCCTGCACGAATGACATCATCCTTGAATTGTCCCATCATTTTCATTAATTCTGAATCAACAAGTACTTTCGGCACTTTCATCTCTGTTTCTTTAATCAGCTTATCAATGATGGCGAGGCGATGCTTTTCTTTGGACTTAAATTGCTTCTCCATGAGGATATTTTCTTTAACCTTGTCTTCAAGTTTTTCTCCTTCTTTGATTTCTGGTTTGATGTTGTGTTTTTTGAGTTCAGCCATCACATCTTTGATTTCTTTATCAAGAATTTTTATCTCTTCTTTGGTTAATCCAATCTCCTTGGATATTTTATGATAGTCGGGCAACTCAAAATCCGGCTCAACGGCGGTGACAATTTTGAATTCTAGAGGGATCCCAATGGCCAGCTTGGTCACAGAAATCATCGGTCGACCAATGGCATTAATCTTCAATTCTTTAATGATGTTCGGATACTCTTTGCCCAAGGCAATCTCAGCTGATTCTTCCAAAATAGACATCTCGCCCAGTTTCTTTATGAGAACATCTTCGGGGATATGTCCTGATCTAAACCCATCTATTTTCACACTATTGTTAAGGTTTTTTAGTGCTTCGGCCCTACACACTACCAAAAACGAGAGAGCGATCTCTCCCGTAATCTCCACCTCCGCATCCGGAAGTTCTCTCGTTTTTAGGTTGTTGAAATTCTTTATGTTGGACAAGGTCGAAATATTAAGAAGCGGTCAATTCACTATCAAGACCGTTCAAATCAGTGGCCTTGAGGTCTGCATCAATGGCAGCTGAAGTGTCCGAGGTAGAATCAGTGGCTGGGGTAGAAGTAGAAATCGGGTTGCCGTAGATATCTGTAGTGTTGTTGCTCGTTCTCTGACCCCAGAAATAAAGTCCACCGAGAACAATAACCGCAAGGATAATGATGAGGGCGATGACTGGGCCGATTGACCCTTCTCCATTCGCATTCATGTTTGAGTTATTTGGTTCCATATTTTTTAAGATTAGTTCTTTTTATCTTTAGTAGAAGAAGCATTGTTGTCATCATCGTCGTCATTGTCATCTCCATTTTCCTTCGCCTCCTTCACCTTGATTGTTTTCTCTGAACCCTGAATCAGGGTGATAGTTTTCACTAAGCTGGCATGGGCGGCCTTGAGAGATTCTTTGGCCTTGGCTGCAGCAACCTTCACTGTGTTGAAGAGAGTTTGAGCTGTAGAAGTTGAAGTGGCGCTCGAAACATCGATCGCAGCGAAGGCAGCTATGTTTGCACGTGCCTCTGCAAGCTTTGTTTTGCCTAAATCAAGAGAAGTTTGAATGGCGGTGGTATCTCCTCCAGCTGCCTTAATCTTTGCAATCCTTGATTCAATACGAACGACAATCTTGTCCAAACGATCAGCAGATGCTGTATAAACTTTGAGTGTTTGACTCACTCGTTTGGTCGCAATTTCTTTTTTGATTTCTCCACGAGAATCTTTCAACTTTTCTCTTGCATATTCCAAATTAGTCTTGGCCTGCTCGCGAACTCTCTCCATTTCTGTCTTAGCTTGTTCACGAACGTTTTCTGCTTGGGTTTTTGCCTGTTCGCGCACGTTTTCTATTTCAGTTTTAGCTTGTTCACGCGCTTTTTCAATTTCAACTTTGGTTTGCTCGTTAATCTCTGCGAAAACTGGAAGGGCAAAAGCGAGACTCAAAACAACCAGCGGTAATAATCTTTGTTTCATTTATATTGGGTTATGTATCTAATATCAGACGCATCCGTAGAGCACGTATTACATTTTAGCACGTTTCTTACTTAGAGACCTCTTGCCCAGAATCTGGAGTAGTGGCAGAAGCTGTGGCCAATTCCTCGCCCTTGGCAGACTGGATATCTATCTTCCAACCTGTGAGCTTGGCTGCTAGGCGCACATTCTGTCCACCTTTGCCTATGGCCAAGGATTGCTGATCTTCGGTGACACTCACAATCGCAGTTTTGTCTTCATCATTCAACTTTATTTCTAGAATCTTGGCTGGAGAAAGAGCTTCTTCTATAAACTTCTTAGGATCTTCGCTCCATTCAATGACATCAATCTTTTCTCCACGGAGTTCAGACATCACGGTCGAAACTCGAACGCCTCGTTGACCAACCATAGCTCCAACTGGATCAACATGGCTATCAACTGCTTGAGCGGCAATCTTTGAACGATAACCTGCCTCGCGAGCAATAGCTTTTATCACCACGGTGCCATTCTGAAGTTCTGGAGCTTCAGCTTCAAAAAGCTTTTCTAGAAACTTTGGATGAGAACGAGAGAGACGAAGGAAAACTCCACGAGGAGATTCTTCTACTCTGTATAGATACGCGCGCACACGTTCACCTTGGGCAAAGTGTTCACCTGGGATTTGCTCTTCGTATGAGAGAAGCCCCTGGGCACGACCCATGTTCACGAAAAGATTGCCTCGTTCAATACGTTCAACCGTACCAGAGACAATTTGTCCTTCGCGTTGTCCGAATTCAGCGACTACAGAAGTTTTCTCTGCTTCACGAATCTTCTGCATAATCACCTGCTTGGCTGTCTGGGCAGCGATGCGACCATAGTCACCCTTGGATTCAATAGGGAAGATGATTTCTTCATCCAACTTCGCATCACGTTTAATCTTCTTCGCATCTTCTAGGAGAATGTGCTGTTCGGGGTTGTAGAAAACACGCTCGTCCTCGCCCGCCTTAGCTTCAGCGACGGCGGGATCTTTCTTCAATTCTTCATCTTCATCGAAAATAACTTTGGACTCATCCACCACGATTTTGACTTGGAAGAAATGCGTCTCGCCGGTCTTGATATCAAATGTAGTACGAATAATCTGGCCTTTCTTGCCGTATTCTTTCTTGTAGGCCGTCGCGAGTGCAGCTTCTATAGCTTCAATAATTTTCTCACGAGGAATACCGCGCACTTCTTCAAGTTCACTGAGGACAGAGCTTATGACTTTTAGATCAAACATATTTAGTTAATTTACAATTTTTAATTTTGCAATTTTCAATATAACCCTTTCTACGAAAGAAGTCCGCCCAAGGGCGAACTTCTCATACCGTCTATTACTCTATCAGTATAACAAATAGGATGCAGATTTGTCAAATACAATGCTATATATCAATAGTTATCCACAGATACAATGGAAAAAGCTTGACAGGCATGGTACAATCTCTGTTCCAGGAAGAGAGATTATTTGTGGTGTAAAAAGTCTTTAGTCCTGGCCACTACAAACTTTGTGACATTGAGTTAGGTGCGAAGACCCGTTCCAGATCTCTCATCTAATTTATCCATAAAGGGAATCAAATTTTGTTCCCTATGGGAGCTAGACCTGAACGAACAGGAAAACAAATCGTGTTTCCAGATTCCGTAGTTACCAGGAATAAGGACTTTTTTATTTCCTCCTTGAGCAAAACTTCTTATGCGTATCGCAAAGAGGCCTGAATGCTATAGTTAAATCCTTTTTATTGCTAAACTTCACATATGAAATTACTTACAGAAATAAGAGAACACGATATCGACCCAAACAATGAACAGCTTCCGGACGAGGCACATATCAAGTATAGAGAAACGGCCAAAATAATTTTGTTTGATGAAAATAATAATATTGCACTAATACACTTTCCACCAACAGAAAAATTTCCTGGGGATGCTTATTTAATACCTGGAGGAGGAGTTGATGAAGGTGAAACTGTCTTAGAAGCCCTGCGCAGAGAATCAATAGAGGAAATCGGCTGCAATATAAAAGATATCAAAGAGATTGGTTATATAAACGAATATTATAAATCGGCACTACTCAAACAAAAATCAAACGTCTTCACAGCAAGGGTTGATGGTGAAAAGGGCGAGAGGCAATTGATTCAAAGTGAGATTGAAAAAAATATGCAATTGATTTGGTGCTCTGTAGATGAAGCAGCGAAATTAGTTAATGCGAATCAACAAAATGGTTTTGCGAAGGTGAGAGCTTTGTTTGTTTTAAAGTTAATAAAGGAAAGTTTATAAAAAAATCAGCCCGCGCTCTGGATAGAGCTAACGGGCTTTGCATTACATAGGTCATATGTATGTCACTCTCGAATGCGAGAGTTTGCATTTCGGCCTCGGCAGAGGCGACTGGGGCGCGGGGCTGCTCATCATCTGGCCACCGCAGAACGGATACTCATCCGACGTCGAGACGTGGGTCGAGGTCAGTACAACCCTCTAAGAGGAAACACCCTCATTAACCGACGCTACAACTACCGAGGCACTGTGTACAATCGTCTACATATAATCGTACTCCCACCATTATTTCCGTCAAGTTTATTAATCGGCCTACTTGCTTTCTTCACTTTACTTAAGTAAAGTAAAAAGATGAATAAAGATGGGTTTATGGAATACGTAGGGAAAGAAGATGGCTCGACCAGTATTATTTTGGTTGGAGTACACGGAGACGAACCGTGTGGAATTGAAGCATTAGAAAAAATCATACCGACTCTCAAAATAAAGAGTGGCCGAGTTTTAATCGGCTACGGCAATCCAAAAGCTATCAAACAGGAAGTTAGAAACACCGAAACAAACTTGAACAGAATGTTTAGACCAGACAGAGATTTAACTGTTAAAGAAAAACAAAGTTACGAATACTCTCGCGCGCAAATTTTGAAAAAATATTTGGACCAAGCGGACGCTCTACTCGATATTCACTCAAGCCATACCCCCGAAAGTCGCCCTTTTATTATTTGTGAGAGATCATGCTTGAATATCACACGATGTTTGCCCCTTGATTTGGTTGTCTACGGATTCGATAGTGTGGAGCCAGGCGGAACGGATTACTATATGAATCAAAATAATAAAATCGGTATATGTGTTGAATGTGGATATACTCGTGACAAAGAAACTACAAGTATTGCTATACAGGCCATACAAGCATTCCTTGTTTCTCGGGAGCACATCAACGGAGTACGACGAACTTTTAAGCAAACATTTATTCAGATGTATATGCTGTATAAAAACAAAAAAGCTTTTGTTCTTTCAAGACCGTTCGCCGATTTTGAGAACGTCTCATGCGGAGAAATTATTGGGCGAGACGGAGGAGAAGAAATTTCTGCAAAAAAAGATAGCGTAATTCTGTTTGCTAGGAATGTAAACAAAAAAGATCAAGAAGTTTTTCTTCTTGGAGAAAAATTAATATAAAAAGGAAGAGCCCAGCACGAATGCTGGGCTCTCGACGAGGTACTTCGCCATGGTTAGTGCATTTGTCCCTCCAAAGAGCTGTATTCGTCGTTTCGAGGTAGACGAATTGAAACCCCCTCCAACCAAGGAGGGGATTATCTTTATGCAAATTTAATTTATCAAGACAATACTCTCCTTGTTTGGTTTCTTCTAGAACTATGATGCAGTTTTTCCAAAACGTCTCGGTAACCACCTTTGCCACTTTTAAGCCAGCGAGAAACTCGCGCCACAGTGGTGGAGCTGAAACCAGTTTTCTCTTCAATAGCAGAATAATGAACTCCCTTCGAGAGAAGTTCGGCGGTTTGTAGACGTTTGGTAAACTCTTCTATCTCACTCTCCGTCAAAAGATCTCGCAGAAAATTCTCCGCTTCTCCCTCTGTTCTAAGAGAAAGTACGGCTTGTATCAATTTCTGTTTTTCTGGACTATTCCATTTCATATTCGTCATATTCATAGTATATATGTTCACTTTACTAAAGTAAAGTGCAAAAGTAAACAAATTGTGGATTATATAAAAACGAAACCCGCACTCGTGAAGACGTGCGGGAGGAGAGTGGGGAATCTGGCCGACCTGCCCGATACCACTTGCGTGATAAAGTTCGGTCCGATGGTCAGACTCCACACCCTGTCGAATCTATGGTACATCACTCTCGAAAACATCGAGAGGAGAATTCATCTCCCGGGTGAAAGAGGAAAACACACAAGTCCACCATCACCCCGGGCGTAACCGCTCCTACCGAAATCCAAGTCGGTGGTTAAACTAAGCATCTCTGAAATGCGGACCTCCCAGAGACGTCGCCTATGTTTCGGTCTTTTGGCTAGACGCTTCGCCACAGCAGACCTATCCCTGTCGCACGCCCACTGCTTGCCTGTGCTGGCCGATGGTTAAGCCGAGAAACGCATGCCCATCGCTCTGAAATTGTCCGGATTGCTCTCGGGAATCAGAGATCGTAGTGTGGTCTCGGCATATATACCTCATGCCACACAGTCGATACTATCTATAATACACCTTCCCCAGCTTTTGTCAAGCGTTTTTACATTTTATTTTTACCTACATATTAAAATGGCTCTATTTAGGCCTATTTTCGACTACTGTGAAACTTCTTATGAGTATCTCGGAGCGCCTTGTCAGTCACGTGGGTATAGATCTGGGTAGTAGCAATGTTTGCATGGCCGAGGAGCATTTGAACACTGCGGAGGTCAGCACCGTTGGAGAGAAGGTCGGTCGCAAACATATGCCGAACGACGTGGGGCGTCACTTTCTTCGAGATTCCAGCTTTGGTCGCATAGTGTTTGATAATTCTTTGAATTGAGCGCTGGGTTAATCGGGGTTCGGAGATTGGTTTTTTAGCTTCTTTGCTTTTTAGCTTTTCAGGTGACTCAACTTGCACAAACAATGCGTCATCCATATCCTTGCGCTTGGCTAAATAATTTTTGATTGAACGCTTCGCTTCATCAGAAAGGAAAACTACTCGAACCTTCTCTCCTTTTCCTCGAACTGAGAACTCATCACTCTCAAGGTTTATCTCCCTCGGCAGGGAACAGAGCTCGGAGACACGCAGACCCGTAGAAAATAAAGTTTCGAGGATAGCTTTGTCTCGTAGACCCTTGAGCGTCGTTGTATCCGGTGCATCGAGGAGTCGATTCAATTCTTCCGGAGTAATTAAATCAATCTGACGCTCACCCACCTTCGCCAGTTCTATTACCTCGGGGGAGAGAACCTCTACACCACGCTTCGCAATGTATTTAAGGAACGCACGCAGAGCAATGAGATAATAATTTTGAGTTTTCTTCTTGAGAGTATCATTGTTGGCGGGTTGACGATTGAGCCACAGACGATATTCTCGCAGAAGTTCAGAGGTAATGTCCTTCGCCCGTTTCGCCTTAGAGAATTCAAAAAATCTGTCCAAATAATGTTCATAGTTCCTGACCGTATTCAAACTGCGGCCTTTCTCTATTTCTGTATATTCCAGAAATTCTCGTTTAAGTTTTTGAAGTTCAGTTGCCTTTTCCATGTCGCACAATATTATACCATTATCGCCACCCTTGGCGGGGCGGGCTTGCAAAAATTCGGCTTATATGCTATCGTTATTGGGTGATTTCAAAGACCAAAAAACACAAAGCGATAGCAGAAGCCCAAATCCACGACAAGGATACGGGCTCTGCTTCCGTACAAATTTCAATACTTACGAAACGTATAGAGGAGCTCGCTCTTCATTTGAAAAAAAATGCGAAGGACAACCACTCTCGTAGAGGACTATTAGCCATGGTTGCAGATCGACAGCAACACATGAAATACCTTGAGAAGAAGGATGGGAAGCAGGCTCTCACGCTCCAGAAGAAACTTGGTCTTAAGAAATAAGAGTTCACAAATTAAGCTTTTCTTTGCACGATAATTTCTTGCTAGAAATTTCTCTGCTCGCCCGTCGGCTCCGCAAGGCACGAAAACCTTAATTTGCTCCTTACTAAATTTTTAATAAAAAATTTCAATGGCAATCATTAAACATAAAACCCAACGTGTCGGGGTTTTCATAGACACACAAAATATTTATCACAGTGCGAAGAACCTTTATCATGCGAAGGCAAACTTTGGTGCGATACTCAAAGAAGTTATCAATGACCGAATCCTCGTTCGGGCCATCGCCTATGTCGCTTCGACTGAATCCGGCGAAGAAAAAAGTTTCTTCGACGCCCTTTCGAAAATCGGGATAGAGACTCGCACCAAACCCCTCCAAATTTTCATCGGCGGAGCGAAGAAAGCCAACTGGGACGTGGACCTCGCAATGGACGCAGTGAAGATGCAGGGGAAACTCGACACCATCATCATCGCTTCAGGCGACGGAGACTATGTCTCACTCATTGAATATTTGAAAAATCACGGTACTCAAGTAGAAGTAGTAGCATTCGGCAAATCTTCTTCGGCTCGACTCATCGAAGCGGCTGATGACTTCCTCGATCTGGACTTAAATCCAAAAAAGTTTTTGATGAACTCTATGGAGAGAAAGCCTCGCGAGAAAATACAGAGATAAATTGCTCCAAAGTTTGAATAGATAATGTAGAATGGAGGTATGAATCCCGAACAACCAATCGAGGACGCTTCTTCTCCTCTCAAACAAATTCGCACTTTTCAGGGCGATGTGGCCAGCGCTCTTCATAAACAGAACGAATCTTTGGTTTCTATCCAAAGATCGGAGCACGCCGTGAGAGAAGCGAGGAAAGTTTTCGCTACCCCAAAATCAGCTGAGGAAATAGCTCGAGAAGAGTCTAATAAAAAATTAATTTTTCTACTCATTGGTAGTTTAATTTTGATTGCCTTGAGTGGACTCATCGGATGGTATGCATACAAAGGTTATATGACTAAAACAGCCTTGCCTGTTGTGGAACAAACACCGAATAGACTTCTTTCCTCTGGTAGTGAAGTAAGGATAAGTGCAGACAATTTGTCACGCGAAGCTTTCATATTGGGGGTAGGATCAGAAGCAACAAAGAAAATGACCAACGGAGCCGTGGTTCAAATTCAATTAAATAAAAAAACAGCGACCACAACCACAGTTATCACAACCCACGATTTATTAAACATACTCGAGAGTCGTGCTCCGGGAAGTTTGATTAGAAGTCTCAATCCAGTATTTATGCTGGGCCTCTTGGGAGGGGAGACTGTTTCCACAAATTCCACCAGTACGAATCGAACCTCCAATCATGTTTTCCTCTTAATTAAACTCAATTCGTTCGACAACGCCTTCCCCGGGATGCTCGAATGGGAGAAAAATATGCGTGATGATATCTTGCCCATCTTTGCTTCTCCAGAAATTCTGGCCACCACCTCACCTTCGGCAATTTTCTCTGACATAACCATTCAAAACAAAGACGCGAGAATCCTCAAAGATTCAACTGGTCAAACCGTACTTCTATATTCATTCTTCGACAACAATATGCTCATCATCACAGACAATGAAATGAGTCTCAGGGCCATTATTAGCAAACTAAACGCCGAGAAGCTTTCACGCTAGGCGCTTTCTCTAACTTTTGATACACTAATTATATGACTATAGACACCAAATATTTCAAAGAGAAACTCGCGAAGGAATTAGAGAGTCTAGAAAAAGAACTTTCAGAAGTTGCTCGCAAGAATCCTGACAATCTAACTGATTGGGAAGCTATTCCTGCAGAACGCGATTCCTCGCAAGCAGATGATAATACCGTAGCCGACAGCATTGATGACTATTCGGACAACAATGCGATTGTGAACCAACTCGAACCAAAATATAGAGACGTGAAAGATGCATTGAATAAAATTCAAAATGAAACCTACGGCCTGTGTGAAGTTTGTGGGAAGGAAATTGAACCCGAACGCCTCGAAGCCAACCCAGCGGCCCGCACCTGCAAGGATCATATGAATTAAGACTCCGCGCTATGTTTTCTAAAGTCTATAGCGCTCAAACAAATTTACTCTCAGTCACGCTCATCTCTGTAGAGACAGATATCTCGCGTGGACTCTACGCCTTCTCTATAGTCGGTTTACCGGACAAGGCCGTTGAAGAAGCGAGAGACAGAGTAAGTGCGGCCATAAAAAACTCTGGATTAACTTCTCCCAAATCCAAAAATCAGAAAATTATTATCTCGCTTGCTCCCGCTTCAGAGAAAAAGGAGGGCCCGGCCTTCGATCTAGCCATTGCTCTTTCATATTTATTATCAGCAGAAGAAATTGATTTCGATTCGGAAGGAAAATTATTCCTCGGAGAACTTTCATTGGATGGGAAGCTCCGTGGTGTGCGGGGAATTCTACCAGTTGCAAGGTTTGCGAAGAAAAATGGATTTAAAGAATTGTATGTACCTGTAGAAAACGTCGAGGAAGCTGCGCTCATCGAAGGCTTAGATGTTTTCGGTGTAGACTCTCTCTCATCTGTGATGAAACACCTGTCTGGAGAAAAATTAATTCATAAATCTACTGTCACCAAACTTTCTAAAAAAGAATCCCAAGCCAAAATTGATTTCTCTGATGTGCGCGGACAAGAGAGAGCGAAGAGAGGCCTCCTCATCGCGGCCGCCGGAGGGCACAATGTCGCTATGTATGGCCCTCCTGGGACAGGGAAAACAATGCTGGCCAAGGCTTTCGCCGGAATCCTCCCGGAGCTTTCGTTCGAAGAAATGCTCGAAGCCACATCGATTCATTCTGTGGCCGGAGTTCTCTCTCAATTTATTACTGACCCACCGTTTCGTTCACCACACCATACTGCGTCATACGTCTCGCTCGTCGGAGGAGGAGCCACACCCAAACCCGGAGAGATCACACTCGCACATCGCGGAGTACTGTTTATGGATGAATTTCCTGAATTTGAACGCCGAGTGATAGAAAGTTTGCGTCAGCCCCTCGAGGACAAAGTGATTTCAGTCGCACGAGCGAAGGGAACTGCGCACTTTCCTGCGGATGTTTTATTAATCGCAGCTATGAATCCCTGTCCGTGTGGAAATTTTGGTTTCAGAGGCAAACCTTGTATCTGTACTCCTACTTCTCTACAACGTTATCGTAGAAAAATGTCCGGTCCAATCATTGATCGTATAGATATTTGGTTAGAAGTGGATCGCGTGAACACAAATGACCTTTCTGGAACTACAGAAGGGGAGAAGAGTGATTATTTTAGAAGAAAAGTTGAAAACGCTCGCACATTGCAGAGAATTAGATTTGACCCGCCTGCCGGCGAGGCAGGAAAACATAAGAAAGGGTTAACAAAAAACTCCGACATGGGAGCTAGAGATTTGATAAATTATATAAATTTAGATAACGACGCACGACAAGCCTTGAATCTCGCATCCGAACGACTTGGATTTTCTCCACGCGTCTATCACCGTATGATTAAAGTAGCTCGCACTATCGCCGACCTCGATAATTCTCCTGAAATAACCCGCGACCACATCCTCGAAGCAGTGGAGTACCGTCCCAAAAAGTTTGATGTGTAGAGCCATATTATATCGGTTGACAATTACTTGACAATTGAATACAGATTGGTTTACAATTGGTTTACAATGGCCTTAACAAAAGAACAGGTACTAGAACTCGCAAAAGAAAAAGGTACTCTATTTAGTAAAGACCTGGTAAATAAATTTGGCGTATCCCGTCAATACGTGAATTTGCTTATATCTGACCTAATCATAAATAAGAAACTTATAAAACTAGGATCAACGAGAAGAGCCTTCTATGTGCTTCCTGAATATGCGTTATCTCATCAAGAAATCTTTCCATTAAAATATGAGAAGTCTTTTAAAAATATTAATTTGGAAGAACACAAGGTGCTCGATCAAATCGAACACATATTCCCAACATTAAGTAATTTGCCTGAGAATGTTAGAAGTATATTTACATACACATTTTCAGAAATGTTTAATAACGCTATAGAACACTCCCAATCAGTACGGATAGGTGTTGAGATATCTACACAACAGAAAACTCTATCTTTTGTAATTAATGATTCTGGTATAGGTGTTTTCAGAAATGTGATGAAACAACGACAGTTAAAATCTGAGATTGAGGCCATTCAGGATTTGTTAAAGGGTAAAACAACCACTATGCCAAAATCTCATTCGGGAGAAGGAATCTTTTTTACTTCGAAATCGGCTGATCTATTTATTTTAAACAGCTATGGATATCAACTAATTGTGAACAATGATATTAGAGACGTGTTCATTAAAACCGTTAAAAAAATAAAAAGAGGAACCCAAGTAACTTTTAAAATATCAATAACATCAAAACACCATTTAAGTGAAGTATTTAAGAAATATACTGATCTCGTAGGAGAAAGTGACTACGGATTCGACAAAACAGAAGTACGAGTAAAACTTTATACTCTGGCTGGTGTACACATTTCCAGATCACAGGCACGACGCGTTCTTTCCGGTATTGAAAAATTCAAAATTGTCGTCTTTGATTTTGACAAGGTACCAATGGTCGGGCAAGCATTTGCTGATGAAATCTTTCGCGTTTTTCAAAATAAATATCCATCTATCAAACTTGAAACAGAAAACATGAATGAAGGTGTGAAGTTTATGGTTGAACGAGCCATTAATGAATCTAGGTCAAGATAGCTTAACATCAAAAAGTTTGATGTGTAAATAAAAAAACCGGCAAATGTATGCCGGGGTTAAACGAGCCTCTTCTCAAGAGCGAGCAGGGCTTTCCTGGTTTCTGGCGTCAGATCGTGCTGCAGAGCCTCACCAAACGTGACCCACGCGTAATCATCGTGCTCAAAACTGAGTTTGATGGAACCCGTCGTGTAGTGAGCAATGCCGAAGAGCACGATATACGGCAGCCCAACATACGATCCTATCGAAGAAATGAAGCTGTCGAAGTACACCAGACGATCGACCAGATGAACGAGAAGCCCCGTTTCCTGGACCACTTCATCTTCTTGGGCGTGAGCGACATCTTGGCCTGATTCGAGTTTACCTCCGGGGCATTCCCAAAGACCTGGGTGATGACGGTCATTTTTCGAACGTAGGATGAGGAGAAAACGCCCATCATCCCTCAATACCACAGACCGTGAAACAAGCACAATCTGAGGTCGATCTTTCTTCTCATCGTCCACGTGTTTCTCCTGTAGAGGTTTCTGAGATAGAAACTACTCTTTTATATTCATGCTGTCAATTCAAGCTAGAAAGGATTCTTGGCACCGCGGATTTCGAAGTGGAGGTGGGGACCTGTGGATTTGCCCGTATTACCAATGGCGCCGATAGTTTGACCTTGTTCTACTCTCTGGCCCGTAGAGACAGATACCTTGGAAAGGTGACTGTATAGTGTCTGGGTACCATTTGAGTGAGAAACTACAATATACAAACCATAGCCACCATTCCATCCGCTCGTCTTGGAAATAATCACCGTACCGTCTGCTGAAGCCATGACTGGAGAACCAACGGGCAAACCCCCAAGATCCACACCATTTTGTCCGTGGATACCTTGAGTTTTCCTCCCGCCAGTAACTGGACGCATATAATATCCGGCATAAGTTGGATAATTTGCTCCAATACTTGAACCAGTGCCAGATGAACCGCTAGAAGACACAGAAACTACTATTTCTCCGTCGGGGACAATAACTTCATCTCCAATTTTGAGCTTGGCACTGGCGGACAAATCATTATAAGAAAGAATTTCGTCCAAATCTGTTTTATATTTCTTCGCAATAGAAGCGAGGGTATCACCCGACTTCACAATGTGACGCACTCCAGATATAGGCAAAATTACCAATTCTTGATCCTTTTTAAGTGTATTACTCTTCAAATCATTGGCCCAAACTATAGTATTAGAAGAAACTCCAAACATCTTGGCTACAGATGAGAGTGTGTCTCCCTTGCGAACAACATAAACACTAATCTGTCCTGTTCCAGACTGACCTTCGTCTATGAAAGTTTCACTAGTGTTACCCCCTGAAACTAGCGCCGTATCATTTACTATGGCAAGAGTCTTAAACCCCGCTGGGCGTGGATCTATATTTAAATGCCCTTCTAGGAGGGCCATGGTCTGGGAATTCTTGGCACTCACAATCTCTGGAGCGAGGGAGAGGACAGAGCCCTGACGAGCGACAGCGAAGGCGGGCAAGGAAACCACAACCAAAAGGCCAGAGACCGCCAAAGGTCTCAAAACTCGTGCAATATATGGATATTTCTGACCAAAGAATTTGAAACTACGGGCTATTCTTCGGAGGGGTTTTGTAGAAATGCGGAGGGGTTAAACTGATGAAAACCAGCCTTTACCGGAATCCCCATTATACCGCAAGTGTCCTGTAATACAAGGTCGGGAACAACGGCTTCTGTGCATATGTTATAGTGTTAATAAATGGCTATAAATCTAGAAAATCTCAATCCAAAACAACAAGAAGCCGTCTTGAACACAGAAGGACCCTTACTTATCCTCGCAGGAGCCGGGGCAGGGAAAACGAAGACTATAGCCGAGAGGATAAGGCATCTAATTAGAAATGGGGTGGCGCCGTCCTCTATCCTAGCCATCACTTTCACCAATAAAGCGGCCAAGGAAATGCGCGAGAGAGTATCAAAAATGCTTTCAGAAGACAAGGGATTAAATAGGCCCGTTTCTATGAACGAGAGACCGTTCGTGAGCACTTTTCACTCGCTCGGAGTCCACATCATAAAAGAACAGTCTACCAAACTCGGCATTGGTAGACATTTTTCTATATTTGATCGTGATGATTCTAAGAAGGCAGTGAAGGAGGCACTCGAGATTTGCGGATTAGACCCCAAAACTCATGATCCAAACAAAGTGCTCTCTATAATTTCCAAGGAGAAGGGTCGAGGGCTCACTGAAATTGATTATGCAGCTCGCCCTGAACGAGGACAATTTTCTGACATCGTAGAAATAGTCTGGAGAGAATATGAGAAGATTTTAAAGAGAGACAATGCCCTAGACTTTGATGACCTACTCCTCAAAACAGCTCACCTTCTCAGAGAGGACCGGGAAGTGAGAGATTATTATAAAAAAGTTTGGGACTATATTCATATTGATGAATATCAGGACACGAACGGCGTACAATATGAGATTTCCAAACTTTTGGTAGGAGAGAAACACAATATTTGTGTGGTGGGTGATGTGGATCAAAACATTTATTCTTGGAGAGGAGCGGATATAAAAAACATTTTGGACTTTGAGAAAGATTATCCCGAGGCCAAAGCCATTCTCCTCGAAGAAAATTACCGTTCGACCAAAACGATTCTTGAAGCAGCCAACACGGTGATAGAGAAGAATAAAATTCGTAGAAAAAAAACTCTCTTCACCGAAAATCTCACCGGAGATAGAATAGGAATCTTCCAAGGTTTGGACGAGAGCAGTGAAGCCGAATTCATCGCCAGCAAAACCGAAGAATTAATAAAATCCGGCTCTAGACCTGAAGAAATTGCCGTTTTATACAGAGCCAACTTTCAATCCAGAGTGCTCGAAGAAGCGTTTATGGGGCACCGAATCCCTTATGAACTTCTGGGCACGCGCTTCTTCGAACGCAAGGAGATAAAAGATATACTCTCGTATCTCAAGGCGGCTCTTAATCCAGAATGCCTCGCAGATATTAAACGTATTATCAACGTTCCAGCACGGGGGATAGGTAAGAGCAGTGTGGCCAAACTTTTCTCTGGATTAAATTCGGATTTGCCTCCCGCTACCAAGAAAAAAATTGCAGATTTCTATAAATTACTAGAAGAAATAAAAAAAGTGGCAGAAGAGAGACGCCCGAGCGAGACTATTTCATTCATCCTTACTGAATCTGGGCTCGAGAGAGAGTGGAAAGAAAACAAAGGTGAAGATCTTGATCGATTGGAGAATGCCTATGAACTTCGAAACTTCGCCGAGAAATTTGATAGTTTAAAACCTCTGGAGGGAATAGAGCAGTTGCTCTCTGATTCTGCTCTCCAAAGTGATCAGGATGAGATGACCGAAGAGAAGAACGCTGTGCGCCTCATGACTGTGCACGCCTCGAAAGGATTGGAGTTCGACGTGGTTTTCATTGCGGGGCTTGAAGATGGACTCTTCCCTCATCAGAAAGTAACCAGAGAAAATATTACTCCGGAAGAATCCGAAGAAGAACGTCGACTGTTCTATGTGGCCCTCACTCGTGCTAGAAAGAAAATTTTCTTGTCTTATGCTCAAGTGAGAATGATATTTGGTTCGAGGCAAGTGAACATTCCTTCAGAATTTATTTTTGATATTCCTGAAGAGTTAACGCAGGAAGAAACTTTCGAGGGTGAGGACAGATGGAAGGGGAAACCTTTATTGGATATATATTTCGACTAGTTCGGTCGTCTCCCGGAGACGACAAATTTATGTTAGTATAAATCAAATGCGAGAAGTAACATTCATAGAAAAAGAATTTTACCATGTTTACAATCGTGGAGTAGACAAAAGGCTTTTATTTAAAAACAAAAGTGATTTGAATCGCTTTTTTAATGGAATGAAGGAATTTAATACACAGGAAATAGTGGGGCATTTGTCTCGTCGTCTCCCGGAGACGACAAACAAACAAAAAAATCCTCTCGTTAAGTTTATTGCCTACTGCCTCAACCCAAATCATTTTCATTTTATTCTTGAACAGGTAGCCGAAAAAGGAATAGAGCGTTTTATGCATAGATTAGGAATGGGTTACGCAAAATACTTCAACTTGAAATACATGAGAAGTGGGTCGTTGTTC